>RRYU01003646.1_pt1 | contig 40867 bp, 28 predicted proteins | sample 2162651 | NCBI WGS metagenome assembly RRYU01 (sample SAMN10267283, study PRJNA491782) | microbial mat metagenome | isolation source: biomat in the production well | place: Japan: Minami-Kanto gas field, natural gas well KTG3 | collected 2017-06
GGGGGGGGATACGCGGGGTCCAAAGACTCTTCGGTTTGCAGGTATCACGAAGAGCTTGAGTAGATATATAACAAAGACCCCGCGGGGGCGCAAGGGAAATTTTTGAGAAATTTTTGAGAAAATTTGCTGGTCAAATGGTAACCCTTATCATCGCCCAAGGGGGCAAGCCAATAGGATGAGCTGCGGCAGTTTGACGGCCTGCGCCAAGTAGAAAAAATTCTTTTTGCCGGTCAGGCGGATTTTTCGGTCCGCAGTTCACAGGTCATCGGCCGACCTTCCTTGAGCAGGAGTTTTTTGCCCTGGTGGCGAATTTCTAACTGGAGGCCTTCTTGCAAAAGGTAGGTTGCTGCATGCTGCGTCAAGTCAACCAGCAGCCGTTGGTTGCGGACCAGGAGGGGAAAGCGTAACGTTTTAATGTACCTGGGCATTTTCGGGTCGAACCGGATTTTGCCACCATAATCGCGCATGCCGGCAAAACCATACACGCAAACCATCCAGGTGCCGCCCATTGAAGCGATATGACAGCCGTCCGCCATGTTGCCGCCGACATCGGCCAAATCCATAAGAACGGCATAGCGCGCGTACCCCATCGACTTTTCTTCTGCGCCGATCTCTGCGGCAACAATGCTCTGAATACATGCGGAAAGCGACGAATCCCCGGTTGTCAACGGGTCATAATACTCGAAGTTGCGGGTTTTCTGCTTTTTGGTGAACTCGTTGCCGAGCAGCAGCATGGCCAGAACGATATCAGCCTGCTTGATGACTTGGTGCCGGTAAATGACCAGGGGATGATAATTGAGTAACAGTGGGAAGTGGCTGCGCGGCGTGTTCTTGATGTCCCAGACTTCCAGATCGAGAAAATCCTCATCTTGCGGGTGGATGCCCAGTTTCCGGTCATAAGGAATATACATGTTGTCAGCTGCCTTTTGCCAGGCGGCGACCTCGTTTTCTTCCAGTCTGGTACGGTGCAGCAGGGTCTCGTACTGGTCAGGGTAGTGCGCCTGCATCTCCCTCACGGTTTTGATGGCGAACCAGAGGTTGGCGCGGGCCATCAGGTTCGTATAGCTGTTGTTGTTGACGACCGTCGTGTATTCATCGGGACCGGTGACACCGTGAATGCAGAATTGGCCATCCTTGCGTTCAGAAAAGAAGCCGAGATCTTCCCACATCCTGGCGGTTTCGACCAGCATTTCGGCCCCTTCGTTATAGAGCAGCGCCTTGTCTTCGGTGATTTCGACATATTTCTGCAAAGCATACATGATGTCCGCATTGATGTGACACTGGGCTGTCCCGGCGGCGTAGTAGGCGGAAGCTTCTTCGCCGTTGATGGTGCGCCACGGGAACAGGGCGCCTTTCAGGTTCAGTTCCCGCGCCCGCTCACGGGCTTGATCGAGCATACTGTAACGGAAACGCAACTGGTTGCGGGCGATTTCCGGGGCCGTATAAGTCAGGAACGGCATGACATAAATTTCGGTGTCCCAGAAGTAATGCCCTTCATAGGTCTGGCCGGTGAGACCCTTCGCCGGGATACCGGCCCCCTCGGCGCGGCCTGCCGCCTGCAGGATCTGGAACAGGTTCCAGCGCATCGCCTGCTGTAACTCGTCTTTTGGTCTTCCCATCTGGGCGGGATCCCCCTCGATGCAGATATCGCTGCGGCGCCAGAAATCATCCATGAAGTCCTTTTGCGCAACCAGGAGCGGCTCAAAACCGTGAGAAACCGTGCGATCCAGGGTGCGTTCTGCCCGGATGGCAAGCTCTTCAGTCGGGGCATGCCGGGAAGAATGGTACGTGATGAATTTACAGATCTGCACCGGTTTGCCCCGTTTGACATCGATGGAAAAGACCACCTTGCCAAGATCACCGGTATTTTCACTTTTGGCGGTGTAGTCACATTCGGTCTCAATGGTATGGTCGACCCCACAGGCCATGGTCATCCCGCTATTGGCAACTCGGTGCGTTGTCATCAGCCGCAGGTTGCGCGCGGAGGATTGCTGGGGGATCAGGACCTGGTTGCGGAAACCTTTCGATTGCCTGGGATCGCCGCCGCTCGCCTGGTTGCGCTGGTTGCCGACCAGCTCGGACGATATCACCACCGGGGCATCGTCATTGAGAATCGTCACCTGGTAGGAAATGGCGGCGACGTGACGATGCCGGAGCGAGATCAGGCGTCTCGATTCAATCAGGACCTGCTTGCCTACCGGTGTTTCCCAGAGGACCCGCCGTTCCAGAATCCCCTCCTGCATGTCAAGGATCCGTTCAAAGAGGTGCAGACTCGCGGTCGGTAAATAAAAAGGTTCATCGTCAACGTAGAGTTTGATGATCTTCGAATCGGCGACGTTAAGCATGGTCTGCCCGGTTTTGGCGAACCCAAAGGCATCTTCGCCGTAAACGATCGGCCAGGTTTCGTGGAAGCCGTTGAGAAAGGTGCCATTATGGCTGGCAGGAATGCCTTCGTCGTGGTTGCCGCGCATGCCCAGATAACCATTGCCGATAGCGAACAAAGTTTCCGTCTGGGACAGAAATCGGTCGTAGAAGTCGGTTTCGATGATTTTCCATTGATTGACCGGATAGAGGTGAATGGGTGGGTTCAGGGTTTCATGTCGGATCATAAACGACCTCTATGTGGGGGAGCGCATTGGCGATGAGCGGGCAGCCTCGGGGCGGATTCCTTACGGTGGCTTTCGGGTATTATATATCCTTCAGGGCAGAAAGAAAGGTCTTGAGCCAGTGGTGAACATCTGTGCGCTTGATTTGTGTTCTGAGCAGAGCCATGCGACGACGTTTCTCGGCGGCATCCATGGTGAAAGCACGGTAAATGGCGGCTGCGGTTTGCTCGACATCGTAAGGGTTGACCAGAATCGCGTGTTTACCGAGCTGATCGGCCGCACCGGCAAATTCACTGAGGATCAGGGCGCCTTTATTATCTACCGAACAGGCGCAGTATTCCTTGGCGACCAGATTCATGCCATCCCGCAAGGGGGTGACCAGGGCAATCTCCGCAGTGCGGTAATGGGCAAGCAGTTGGGTCTGGTCAAGACTCCGGTAATGGTAGTGGACCGGGACCCAGCCGTGTTGGGAGAAGCGGCCATTGATGCGTCCGGCCATCTGTTCCAGCTGAGATTTCAGGTCGATATAATCTGGCACCATGGTTCTGCTTGGGACAACAACCTGCAGCAGGGAGACTTTTTGCTGCAGGTCCGGATATAACTCCAGGGCCCTTTCAAAGGCAAGCAGGCGTTCCGGGATTCCCTTCGTGTAATCCAGCCGGTCGATGCCGAGCAAGAGCTGCCGGTGGGCATAATTTTCATGCAGAAACCAGGCCGCATCGGCCACTTCCTTGCTGGCCGCGCGCTGGGCGAAATCGTTGAAATCGATGCTGATCGGGTAATGCCCAGCCTTGATGACGCGCCCGTTATAATGCAGGACAGTGTGGTGGCGGTGGCGGCTCCGGATTTCGACTCCTTTGCCCAGGGCTATGGCGCACTGCACGAAATTCCTGTGGTCCCGCAGGGTCTGAAATCCGATCAGGTCGTAGGCGAGAAGCCCCTTGATCAGGGTTTCTTTCCAGGGGAGGCGGCGGAACAGGTCGGTTGACGGGAAGGGGATATGCAGGAAAAAAGCCAGCGTCCGGGGAATCTGCATCTGGCGGAGATACCAGCCGCTGAGAATAAGCTGATAATCGTGAATCCAGATGATGTCTTGTGCGGTGCTGACTTCAGCGGTGACCTCGGCGAACCTGTGGTTGACCGCTTCATAGGTACGAAAGTTATCCAGGTTGAAGTTGCAGTTGCCCAACAAGTCGTGGAACAGGGGCCAGAGCGTCTCGTTGGAAAATCCCCGGTAGTACTTTTCGACTTCATCCTCATTGAGCGGGACGACCTGCAAGCCGTAGCCGTGCTGCTCTGCAAACTGATCGACCAGTTCACTGATCGGCGCCTCAGGCCCGCAACCGGGCCAACCGACCCATATGCCATGATGCTTGCTCATCAAGGGTTCGAGCGCAGTAACCAGGCCGCCTGCGCCGGGCTTGATAGTCCACTGGTCCGCGTCCTGGTTGATGACGATCGGCAGGCGATTTGAAACAACAATCAGGCGCTTTGGCATGACGAGTCTCCATGAGGACAGTCATATGGGTTTCCGGTGCATCCGAAGATGCGGGCGTATTGCAGCAGGCTGGTGGGCGGCTTCGCTGCGCAGCGTGATCAGGCTTTGATTCCGCACAGGTAACCGAGCTCACAGTTATTGTATAACATAACCGCGGTCGATTATAAACCGGACCCGGCGGGTTTACCGACAAGCGGACGGGTGATCTGGATTGCCTGATCAGGTGTTTTCTGTGGTGGCAGGGGGAGGGGGCGATCAGCCAGGCGGCCGCTTGCGGCGACCTGGCTGATCGATATTTTCATTGGATTACTTTTTGTGGCAGTCGTTACATTTGGTGGGCCCGCCCATCTCTTTATGACAGTCTTTGCAGGATGTGCTGTGGGCGGAACTTTTGTCGATCTCGATTTTTGCGGGTTCCCCCGCGTGGCATTTCGAACAGTCGTTCAAAATTTCCGCATGGGCTTTGTGATCGAATGTGACGTTGCCTTTCGAGGCTTCGTATACGACGCTATCCGCGGCGACAACTACGCCTGCACTGGCAAGGCCAATCAGTATCAGCAGCACAATCAGTTTTTTCATAGCATTCCTCCTGAGGTTGGGGTTGGTCGACCGTTTGGCCGGTCATTGTTAGCGCTATATGTAACTGCAAATCGCCGACAATACATCAGACATCGAGAGATATGCCACTAGATGTCTGGTTGAAAACACATAATTTCAACTATTTGGGGTGTTTAATGTCGGGTTGCGAAGCGGTTGTTTTTCGTGTTTACAGGTAAGATGCTTGGCTGATAAGATCCACGAATGAGTAAAGACGCGACTGAAAATCATGCCTCGACGGTTTGCCTGGACGGCAGTGAAGTCAAGCGCCAACGTGAAATTCATGGCCTGACCCAGCTCTACATCAGCAAGGTGGTCGGAGTGACGACCGACACCATTTCGCGCTGGGAGAATAATCGATACCCGACCATCCGTCGCGAAAATGCTCTCAATCTCGCTGCAGCCCTGGAAGTCCCTCTCGAGCAAATTCTCCAGAAACCGGCCGCTGCGGATGAGCCTGTTCCTGACAGAGGACACAAGCTTCGGCTGCCCTTTGCGGTTGCAGGGGCGGGCCTCCTGCTATTACTGGTGATCGTGACCTGGCTATCGCTCTCCCGTCAGGCACCTGTCGTGGTGACTGTCAACGCGACGCGGGTTCTGCCGGCCTTTGCCGCACCTGGTGCCGCCATTCCGGTGCAGGTCAGGCTGACTCACCAGGAGGAGTCGCGCGGCTTTATCCTCAGGGAGAGCTTCCCGGAAAATTGGCAACTTCTGGCCGCTTATCCACCCCCCTCCAGTCTGGATAACGTACATGGTGTGGTGCGTTGGATTGTTAAGGCCGGAGATCAGCTGGAACGCATTGTTTATCTGGTCGAGGTGGCGGATTCTGCCTCAACCGGCAACAGCCGCTTCCAAGGCGAGATCGTCGCCGGCAAGGGGGACCGCCAGGTTTCCGTTGCCTTGCTGGGGGAGAATGCCTTGAAGGTCGCTCCGATCCATTGGGCGGACGCGGATGGCAACGGACGCATTGACGACCTGGAAATGCTGGAAGCTTCCTATCTTTTTGATGAGATGGCCGGGGTGCCGCTCGACTGGGAATCCCTGGAAAACCTTTGGGATGCGGATGGTTATCGGTGGGATCAACAACAACAACTGTTTGTCCCGCGGGACACCGAGAAAGAGTCTCCCTGACAAGTTCTGTCCTGCCGTAAAGCTTTCGGCCACCTGACGGATTTACCGCCAGGCGGCCTGCTTCCAGACAACTTCAGACAGCGCTTTAAAGTGGTTTTGGGTTGCAGATATATTTTTCGTCGTGAACCTTGACGCCGCAATTTGCGCAGGCAAACAGTTTTGGTTCCTCCCGCAGAATTTTTTCAACGGCCTCACTGACCTGTGTGTACTTGAGTTGGCAAACATGCAGTTCACAGTGCTCCTCAGGATTCAGACAATCATTTTCGGACATGGTATCTCCTCATGGTTGAAGGATTGATGTGAGCCTGACCTGATGCAAGGTCCAGCTCCGTGTATCATCTGTTAAGCCCCCGTACGATCGATTTTAGCATGAGCAAGTCACCGGAGGGAAGTCTCCGGTCCAAGGCCTGTCAGAAAATCCTGAATGAAAGAGAAGTACTGCGGCCCGTTGGTAAACATGATGTCGTTGTGATTGCCACGGTTGAAAATGTGCAGATGGGTTGGGCCGGCGCACCAGCTGGCGAGGCGTTCTGCATGACTCGCATCGATCAGGCCATCATGCCGCGTGTGTAAAATCAAGGCCGCTCCCCGAAAGGCTTTGAGGTAGCGGCGGATATCGAGGCTGTCTTCGACCGCTTGCGCCAGACCTGCGTAGGTTGTGCCGATTTCGCCTGGATGAACCCGCAGCAGCAGCCGTTCGAGCGGGTCGGCAATGGCGCTCTCGAGGATCAGGCCGGCAACCGCGGGGAACAGCCCAACCGCTCTCAGCGCAAACAGGGAGCCGACCGAGCGGCCGAACAGCACGATTTTTTCCGGAGGCAGGTCAAGTGCGGCAATGACCGCAGCAACATCCTCCAGCATTTGCCCCAGCAGCGGTTGGCCGGTCGAGTTTCCGTAGCCGCGATACTCGGCGAGCAGGCAATTGCAGCCCATTTTACCAATCAATTGCGGGAAGCCGTTGAGGTAATCCGCAACGACTTCGCCGTTGCCGTGAAAATGGACCAGGGTTTTCGCTTCCGGCGAGATTTCGTTATAAGCACAGGCCAGACGCGCGTTTTTGCTCTCTATCCAGAAAGGGGCCGGAACCGGGTCATGCCTGGGGAAGAAATAGCGCTGTGAAATCAAAATATGATCGAGCAGGGCTTGACTGGTCATTGGTCCCTCGCGGATGTTTGCAAAACCGCCCGCATTGCCGAAACTTCCGCCCTAACTCCGATTGTTTGCCATGCAACGGAACTATCGCCTATTATAACAGGTAACTTTCCGAAAGAAAGACCTTGCCTGTTGAGCTTGCCGGACATGATTAGCCTTTGCCCGGCTGATGGCAACAGGTCAGTCGGTTGAAATTGCGCGACCGGGGCATCGAGAGATCAGGAAAAAAGCTTTGACAATATTTCGGCATATTCATTAGGATGGGGCACTTCATCCCCCGAGGACTTTCTGCATATGGACCGTGTTCTAGATTTGCTCAAAAATGATATTCAGCGGGTTGAAGCACAATTCCGTGAGGATCTGGATTCCCGCGTTCCTCTGATCCGTAAGGTCGGTGAGTACGTTCTGGCCAGCGGCGGCAAGCGCATCCGACCGATGCTGTTGCTGCTGAGTGCCCGCCTGGCCGGCTACACGGGCGAGGCTCATATCGGTCTGGCCAGCGTCGTCGAGTTCATTCACACGGCAACCTTGCTGCATGACGATGTGGTTGACAGTGCGGTTTTGCGGCGCGGCCAGGATTCGGCCAATGCCATCTGGGGCAACGAGGCGAGTGTCCTGGTCGGGGATTTCCTGTTTGCGAAATCTTTTTCGATCATGGTGCGTGGGGGCAATCTGGACATCCTGCGAGCTTTGTCCGATGCAACCACGCAGATGGCCGAAGGCGAAGTCCTGCAGCTGATCAGCACCTGCGATCTGGACCTGGATGAAGAACGCTATATTGAAGTCGTTCGCAACAAAACCGCGGTTCTCCTGGCTGCCGCCTGTCGCTCCGGCGCCATTCTCGGCGGCAGTGCTGCCGACCAGGAAGAGGCCCTGGCTGCCTACGGCATGGACCTTGGCATTGCCTTCCAGTTTATGGACGATGCCCTCGATTACGTTGCCAGCCAAAAAGAGTTCGGTAAGGTGCGTGGGCATGATCTGCTCGAGGGCAAGGTGACGCTTCCCCTGATTCATGCCTTGCGGCATTGCACTGCCGAGGAAAGGCAACGGGCGGAAGCGATTGTCAGCCAGGATGATTTGCCGCCCGAGGATCTCGACTACGTGATCAACCTGATCGATGCCTATGACGGTATTCTGTATACGCGGCAACGTGCGGGTGTTTTTGTCAGCCAGGCCAAGGCCCGGTTGGATCTCTTTGGCCAGGGCCCGATCAAGGAGGCCCTCTGTATTCTGGCTGACTACGTTATCAGCCGTGCCAAATAGCGTGCTGCCTGTAACGTCTCTCTTCCGAATAGCCGCGGCCTTCCTGCTTCTCATTGTCCCGACATCCCTGATATAGTCAGACGATGATCAAACTATCCTTCCACAAAAAGGTGCTTTATTCTTTTTGTGTCCTGTCGCTGGCGCCCCTGATTCTCATGGCGATTTTTTCCGCTTTGAATCTGAGGACCGTGGAAGGGACGCTGCGCCGCAGCGCGATTGACGCCCTTGATCAGCAGGCCGCGGAAATGCTCGAACTGCGAGCGGTCATGGTGGCTAATGAGGTGAGGACCTTCCTGCGCAGTACCGAAGACCATCTGGCCGCTTTTGCCCAACTGGAACCGACCCCGGAGAATTATCTCCATTTCAGCCGCACCAACCGTCGCCAGATCTGGTACCGGGGCGGGACCAATCAACAGCCGAGGCAAGAACGTCAGGTGATACCCCTCTACAGTGAGTTGGCGTTCATTGCGGCTGACGGCTATGAACGCGTGCGGATTGAGCATGATCGGGTGCTCGACGAATTGCGCGACGTGTCAAATCCGGCAAATACCACCTACCTCACGGAAACTTACTTTGCCTCTGCGCGTGACCTGCCCGCCGGTCGTATCTACGTCTCGCATGTCACCGGCTGGCACGTCAACCGCTTGCAGCAACTACAAGGTGCCGCCACCCCCGAAGAGGCGATCGAAGGACAGAAGTATACCGGCGTGATCCGCTTTGCCCGTCCGGTCTTCTCCGATGAGGGGCGCCTGAAGGGCGTGGTCGTGCTCTCCCTGGACCACCGTCACCTGATGGAGTTTACCCAGCATATCAGCCCTACGGAGGAACGTTTTGTCGTTTTCCCCTCCTACCAGAGCGGCAATTATGCCTTCATGTTTGACAACGAAGGCTGGATCATAACGCATCCAAAGTTCTGGGATATCCGTGGCCTGGACCGCGAAGGTCACCTGGTTCCGCCCTACACGGAGCATTCGTCCATCGAGGCGGTTACTCTTGGCGAGATCCCCTACAACCTCGGCCAGGCGGCTTTCATCCATCCCAACTATCCCTTTGTCCATCAGGCGGTTCTCGGCGGTCGTTCGGGGGTTGTCGATGTCACCAATGTCGGCGGTTCCCGGAAAATCATGGCCTATGCGCCGATTTTTTATGATCAGGGCCTCTATGCGGAAAGCGGTGTGTTCGGGGGAGTGACGATCGGCGCCGAAGTCCGCCAGTTTCACAAGACCGCCGAGCAGGCTTCCGACCGCATCGATAAGCTGTTTGCCGGTTTTCTGGGCAGCGCCTGGCTTTTGATCGGGCTGACGGCGGTATTGGTCACCGTGGCCGCTTACAAGCTGTCACGAAGCGTGACCAAACCCTTGTCAAGCCTGATTTCCACGACCCGCGAGATGGCACGGGGTAATCTCGAGACGCGTGTCGAGATTGCCAATCCGACTGAAATCGCCGACCTCGCAACCGCTTTCAACCGGATGGCCGGTCAATTGCGGGAGAGGCGTAGTCGCCTGCTCAAAACCTTGACCCAGTTGCGTGATTCGCGGCATGAAATTCTTCGCGAGAGAAACCTGAAAAACACCATCGTCGAAAATGTCGAAGCCGGCATCCTGACGCTGGATGCTGAAAACCGGGTGACTTCCTTCAACAGTTCGGCGAACCGGATTCTCGGCCTGCAAGGGGTCCCCCTGCAGCGGCCCCTGGCGGAAACCCTTCAGAACTGGCCCGAGTTGCAGGCGGCACTCGATCAGGCTCCTGCTCTGGCTAAATGGAGTGACTATGTGTCCATGCAGCGTAAGGACGCCAACCTGACCTTCCGTCTGACCCTTTACCCGCTGACGGCAGGTCCCGAGGTCAACCATATCCTGACTGTGGAAGACCTGACGGAGCGAGTCAATCTTCGCCAGCAGATGGCGCGTTTTGAGCGACTCGCTTCGCTGGGCAGGCTGTCGGCGGGGATTGCCCATGAAGTCCGCAATCCCTTGACCGGCATCAGCCTGTTGCTTGACGATCTGCATGACCGGCTGTTGAATAACCCTGAAGATCGGGTGCTTATCCAAAAGGCCCTGCAGGAAATCGAAAGGCTTGAGACCCTTGTCAACGAACTCCTGCACTTCTCCGCGATCCCTGTGACACGCCGGGCTGCCGGCTCTATTGTCGACCTTCTGAGAGACACGCTTTTCCTGGTCAAAAGGCAATGTGAAAGGCAAAATGTGGCATTGGTCGTCGACTTTCCGGACGATCCTGCCCTCCTGAGCATGGATGCGGACCAGATCAAGCAGGCTTTTCTCAATTTGCTGACCAACGCCCTGGATGCCATGCCGGACGGCGGACGGCTCTCGGTTTCCGTGCAGGTGGGGACCGAGCGGATTTGCATCTCTTTCGCCGACAGCGGGGATGGTATTGTCGCTGAAAACAGCCTGTTGATTTTTGAACCTTTTTTTACGACCAAAGGGGGGGGGACCGGGCTGGGGCTATCCATTACGCATACGATCATCACCAACCACGGCGGCCATCTGGAAGTCAAGAGTCACCCGGGCGAGGGGACGACGTTTGTGATCAGCCTGCCATTGGGTGGCTAAAATTAGCCTTATCTGGGCGGCTTCTGCTGCCTTTAGGACCACATCTCCAGGACGACTGGCTGAAATCAACCATTTTTATTGTCGGCAGAGGGATTATTCGCTAAAATGGCCCCCCATCTTACAATACGACCTACAGGGAGTCAGGCATGGAGCGGATCCTGGTTGTCGACGACGAAGCGTTTATCCGGGAGAACCTGGAAAGGATTCTCGCCGAAGATGGTTACCGCCCTTATTCGACAGCGAACGGTGATGAGGCGATCCGTGAAGTCAATGAAGAAGAAATCGATCTGGTCCTGCTCGATCTGAATCTGGGCAACAGGAGTGGGTTGGATGTCCTGCGGGCCATGCGCGAAGTTGATCCGGATGTGCTGGTGATCATCATTACCGGCTACGGCACAGTGGAGAGCGCGGTTGAAGCACTCAAACTCGGGGCTTACGATTACATCAAGAAACCTTTCAAGGCGGATGCCATCCGCCTGATTGTCCGCCTTGCCCTCGAGACCCAGAATCTCAGGCGGCAGGTCAGGCAGTTGCGGCGCAGCAACCCGCTCCGCGACCTGCCTGACGATTCCGCCATGGTCGGTTCGAGCACCCAGTTGATGCAGATCTACCGGCAGATCCGGGAAGTCGCCAAACACGAAACGGCAACCGTGCTGGTGACCGGTGAATCAGGGACCGGCAAGGAGCTGGTCGCCCGCGCGATCCACCAGCTCTCGCCCCGCAAGGGAAAGCCTTTTATCGAAATCAACTGCGGGTCGCTGCCCTTCAATCTGCTCGAAACCGAACTGTTCGGTCATGAACGAGGTGCCTTTACGGATGCCAAATCGCGCAAGATCGGTCTGTTTGAAGAGGCTGACGGCGGGAGTATTTTCCTCGACGAAATTGGTGAGATGGACATGACCCTGCAGGTGAAGCTGTTGCGGGTTCTCGAAGATCGCAAGCTTCGGCGACTCGGTGGAAACCGCAACATCGATATCGACGTCAGGGTGATTGCCGCAACCAATCGCAACCTGAAAGAGGCGATTGATCAAAGGGTTTTTCGTGAAGACCTCTACTATCGCTTGAATGTTTTCCCGATCCATGTCCCCCCTTTGCGCGAGAGGCGCGATGACATTCCGGCGCTTCTCGACTTTTTCCTAAAGCATTTCAGCAAGGCCTTTCACAAGGATATCCGGGAGATATCAAAGGATGCCCTCGATCTGCTGATGCGCTACCATTGGCCCGGCAATGTCCGTGAATTGCGCAATGTCGTGGAACGCATCTGCATCATGTATGACCGTCAGACCATTCTTTCTGATTGTCTGCCGCGTGAAATCTGGGGAACCGAACCTCTCCAAGAGGCGTCATTCGATTATCACGTACCGCCCGAAGGTGTTCTTTTTGAAGAGATCGTCGAGCAGATCGAGAAAAGCCTGATCAGTCAGGCTGTGCAGATGACGGCGGGCAACGTGGCGAGAACGGCGCGTCTGCTCAGCCTGCCCAGGGGGACCCTGCGTTACAAGATGGAGAAATACGGCTTGGTCGAAATTCCCTGAAAGCTTTTCTTGGTTGCCTCCCCCGACCCATCCGGCGCTGAATCCCCAACCGGGTCAAGTCCAGGCTGTGAACCCGGGCCGCTCATTGCTATGGGCGTTATCCAGAGATTCTTTTCTCCTCGGCCAAATTTTCTGAAGCTTCCATTGCTGGTCGCCTCAAGCGGGCCTTATAAATTTGGAAATCTCTGGTATGCTTCAAAATGGTTTGACGAAACGTTGCAGATCACTGGCGCCATACAGGAAAATGCGGTGTGATGAGTTTCGACTTTTTAAAGGTTGTTGACCTACAATCGATGCAGGAACTGCTCGATTCCTTTCATCATATGACCGGTTTGCATGCCTCGGTTCTTGATGGGGCGAACTCTGTTCTGTGCACCAGCGGCCTGCCGCGGGTTTGTGAAGCCTTTCACCAGAGGTTTCCGGAACAATCACGGCGCTGTTTCCCGCAAAAGGGCCTTGGCGGGGTGGTTGAGAAACCGGCGGTTGCCAAAGGATGCGCGGGCTTCCAATGTCATCTCGGCCTGATCGCTGCCGCATCGCCGATGATGGTTGAAGGCCGGCAGGTTGCCACAATTCTGGTCGGACCCTTTCTCAATGAACCGGCAGACCTGGCGATTTTCGGCCCCCGCGCCGAATCCTCGGGCTTTCAAAGAGAAACTTTCCTGGAGTTTTTGGCAGAGGTGCCGGTTGTCTCCTTGACAAGAGTCACCGAACTGCTCGGATTTTTCTCCCGCCTTGTCAAGATGTTTACGGACCTGGCGTTACAGTCGATTCAGCACACGGAGGCCCGGAGTGCTGCGGCACGCTCAGAGAATAAGTTTCGCGAACTGTTTACTCACGCGGCGGACGGGATTGTCATAATCGATCGGGGAGGTTGTGCGCTGGAGGCCAATCCGGCGATGTGCGATTTGCTTGGTTATGCATGCGAGGAATTCCAGCAGAGTGGCTTCAGCGATTTTCTCAGTGCGCGATATTCTGAGCGGGGGCCGGGCCGGATGCAGGAACTTCTTGCTCAAAAGGCGGTGCTTTTCGAGACGTCGCTAAAGCACCGGCAAGGCTATGAGGTCCCGGTTGAAATCCGCGCCAAAGCCATTGTTTTTGACGATAAGCGGGCAATCCTCTGCCAGGTCAGGGACTTGCGTGACAGGCAGGAAGCCGAGCGGGCCCTGCGGGACAGCGAGGAACGCTTCCGCGGGATCTTTGAGGATGCGGGGATCGGCATGGTGCTGGCGGCGCAGGATGGCCATTTCCTCCAGGTCAATCCTGAGTTCTGTCGGTTTCTCGGTTATCCGCGAGGCGAACTGCTCACCAAAACGATTGATGAGGTCACCCATCCGGAAGACCGTCACCTATCGAAGCCGTTCCTCGCAGAAGGCCCTGACACCGGTTGCTCGGTCATCACGACCGAGAAACGCTATCTGCATAAGAACGGCTGTCCGGTTTGGGGCAGGGTCACAACGGTATTGAGACGGTCTGAGCCGGATCGCTCCCTGGTTTCGGTCGCCATGATTCAGGACATTACCGTACAGAAACATGCCCAGCAGGCCATTGAGCAGAGCCAGGCGACCCTCAAGAGCATTCTGACCGCGGCCCCGATGAGTATCGGCCTGGTGCAGAAACGGATCTTCAGCTGGGTGAATCGCTGGATGCTCGATGAAATGGGCTTCGCCGAAGACGAACTGATCGGCAAAAGTGCCAGACTGCTTTATGAGACGGATGCTGAATTCGAACGCGTCGGCATGGTCAAGTATGCTGAACTGGCAAAAGGCCGGATGGGCGAGGTTCAGACCCGCATGCGCTGCAAGGATGGCCGGATGATCGATGTGCTGCTGCGTTCAGTGCCCCTCAATTCGGCCAACCTCGACGAGGGGGTGATCTTCACGGCGTCCAATATTACCGGGCTTATCCGCGCCGAAACGGAATTGAAGAATGCGCTGAATGAAGCGGAAACCGCCCGACAACAGGTCCATACGATCCTCAGCTCAGTGACGGCGGGTTTGGTCGTGGTCGATCAGGCCGGGCTGATTTCGATGGTCAATCCGGCCGCGGAAAGGCTCCTCGGCATTGCCGCTTATGAGCGGGTCGGCCAGCCGGTGGCGGACCTCCTGGCAGAAACGGAATTTCTGGCAAAAATCAAGTTTGCCCTGGCGGGGGACGACCAGCCGGACCCGGTCCAGTTGATGCTTGACCAGGAAGGGCAGGCAGAAAAGCTCTGTCTGCAGGTTAAAGTGGCCTCGCTCAGGGAACCAAATAACGGCGTTCGCGGGGCCGTGGCGATTATGCGGGATGTGACCCGCGAGCATGCTATCAACCAGATGAAAGACGAATTCATCTCAACGGCCGCCCATGAACTGCGCACGCCCATGACGTCGATTCTCGGCTATACCGAGCTGATGCTGGAACGGCTTGAGCAATTTGATGCCGGGCAGTTGAAAGAGTTCCTGCAGATTATCTACGATCGTTCCGCGGCTCTCAGCCAGATCATCAGCGACATGCTCGATCTCAGCCGCGTTCAATCCGGCCGACTGATCAATCTGGAAAAGTTTGCGGGGGATCTTTCGGCGCTGCTCCAGCAGATCGTGCCTGCCTATGAGTATAATGACAATGGCTGCAAGCTTATCGTCGAGATTGATGACCCCCTGCCGTTAACCCTGTTCGATCCGCATAAAATGATCCAGGTCTTTGATAATCTTATCAGTAATTCCGTCAAATTCTCGCCGGAAGGTGGTGCGGTTACTATCAAACTGCAGAACCACTGCGATGCGATTCTGGTGACCATCAAGGATCGAGGTATCGGGATGACCTCTGAACAAAAGGCCAAGGTTTTCGAGAAGTTCTACCGGGCTGATTATTCGAGTACGGCGGTCAGCGGGCTCGGTCTGGGGATGAGCCTGGTCAAAGGTATTGTTGAAGGACATGACGGGAGGATCTGGGTTGAGAGTGCGGTGGGGGTCGGTACGACTGTCTATTTTACCCTGCCAAGCGTTGTCCTGAATGAGAGTGGCCCACTATGCAGACAATCCTGATTGTGGAAGACCAGACGGATGTGCAAAATCTGCTCAAGGTGGCCCTTGCCCAGCCTGACAGGAAGCTGTTGCATGCCGAAGACGCCATGAGCGGACTCCGGCTGGCCAGGGCGGAAAGGCCCGACCTTGTCCTGCTTGACATCATGATGCCAGGTGAGATGGACGGGCTGGGACTTTTGCTGGCACTAAAGGCAGACCCGCAAACCGCCGGTGCAAAAGTCATCGTGATTTCGGCAAAGGTTCAGCAGCATGATCAGGAAACGGCTTTAAAAGCCGGCGCAGACAGCTTCCTGACCAAGCCTTTCCGGTTGGCCCTTTTGAACGAACGTATCAATAGCGCACTTGCTGCTCCCGAGGTTGACCACCATTGAAGACTGCGACCCTGTTGCCGATTTACGGGATGAGCGATCATGTGGTGTTCCCGCACATGGTATTTCCGCTGTTTGTCAACGCGGAACGGGTTGCCGTGATCGAGCAGGCCACGCAGCGTGAGCATCAGATCGGCCTGGCCCTGGGCGGTAGCAAACCAAACAGCGGGTTTGCCGGCCTGGGGCCGATTGGCACACTCTGCGAGATCCGCCAGATGATGCGCTTGCCGGATGACGGCGCCAAAGTCTTGCTCGAAGGGATCAGTCGCTTCCGGATGGTTTCCGTAATTCAGGAAACACCATGGCTGTTGGCAGAAACAGAGATTCTCGAGGACGCGCCTTGCTCCGGACTGGTCGTTGAGGCGATGGTCCAGAGTGTCAACGCTCTCCTGAAGATAGCCTTGGCCTACGGGCGGCCGCTGCCGCCGGATGTGATCAAGATGATCGACCAGATCGATTCGCCGGGCCGGCTGGCGGACCTGATTGCGGTTTATCTGGGGCTCGGGTTTGCCGAGCAGAAAAAGATCCTGGAGCAGCTCGATCCCCTGGAAAGGCTCAAGGACGTTTACCTGCACCTGACTGCCGAAGTCCAGAAGCTGCAGGTGCGTGGCGAGGTTCAGTCCGAAGTTGCCAAGCGGCTTGGCAAAACCCAGAAGGAATATATCCTGCGTGAGCAGATGAAGCAGATCCAGGAAGAACTGGGCGAGGAAGACCCGCGCCAGGCTGAACTGAATGAGTTGCGGCGCCAGATCCAAGAAATCGGTATGCCCGAGGCTGTCAGACAGATTGCCGACAAGGAGTTGAGTCGGCTGGAGCGGATTAATCCGGCATCTCCCGAATATACCGTGGCGCGGACCTACCTGGAGTACCTCTGCCAGGTCCCCTGGCAGACCGGTACCCAGGATAACCTCGACATCAACCATGCCCAGCAGGTGCTCGACGAAGATCACTACGGGCTTAAAAAGATCAAGGAACGGATCCTCGAATATCTCGCCGTGCGTTCGCTCAAGGCGGATACCAAAGGCCCGATTCTCTGTTTTGCCGGCCCGCCCGGGGTTGGCAAGACCTCCTTGGGGCGGTCCATCGCCCGCGCCATGGGACGTAAATTCATCCGGGTTTCCCTTGGCGGCATGAAGGATGAAGCGGAAATTCGCGGTCATCGGCGCACTTACATCGGGGCTTTGCCCGGGCGAATCATCCGGGAGATCTGCAGGGCGGAATCGAATAATCCGGTTTTCATGCTCGACGAGGTCGACAAAATCGGCCAGGACTTCCGCGGTGACCCGGCTTCCGCATTGCTCGAAGTTCTCGACCCGGAACAGAATGACTCTTTTACCGATCACTACCTGGATGTGCCTTACGATCTGTCGCGGGTGATGTTTATCGCTACCGCAAATATTCTCGATCCGGTGCCCCGGGCCCTGCGCGACCGCATGGAGGTCATCTCCTTGCCTGGTTACAGCGAAGAGGAAAAATTGCGGATTGCCTTCGATTACCTGATCGCTAAGCAGCAGGCGGAGAACGGCCTCGCCGGATACCCCCTGAAGCTTACCGAAGAGACCATCCGCACGCTGATCCGCGACTATACCCGGGAAGCCGGAGTCCGCGAGCTGGAGCGACATATCGCTGCGCTGTGCCGCAAGGTTGCCAAGCAGATTGCCCAGCATAACTCTGATCCCCCGCTGATCAGCAAGCAGAACCTGAACCAGATGCTGGGCCCGCGTCGATTCTTCTCCAATGTGACTGATGGAGAAGACCGCGTCGGCGTCGCGACCGGCCTGGCCTGGACCGAAGCAGGCGGCGACATCATTTTTGTTGAAGCCACGCGCATGAAGGGCAAGGGGGATTTGACCTTGACCGGCAGCCTTGGCCAGGTCATGCAGGAATCGGCGCGGGCCGCCCTGTCCTTCGTGCGAGCCAGCGCTGCGGATTTCGGTATCGATCCGGCCATGTTTGTCGAGCAGGATATTCACATCCACGTTCCCTCCGGCGCCATCCCGAAGGATGGCCCTTCGGCGGGAGTCACCATGGCGACTGCCCTGGTGTCCCTGTTTGCCGGTCGGGCCGCTAGTCGGAACGTTGCCATGACCGGGGAATTGACCCTGTCGGGCCGCATTCTGCCGGTCGGCGGCATCAAGGAAAAGGTCCTGGCTGCCCGGCGTGCCGGGGTGACGACAATCCTTCTGCCCGCCAAAAACAGTGAAAATCTCGAGGAGATCGACCCGCCACTGGTTCAAGATCTGCAAATCCTCTGTGTCGAAGACCTGCCTGCCATCATAAGGGTCGCTTTGCTTGACAACGCAGCTGATCAAAGGGACTGCCCGGGAGTATCAGCCGCTGCTGTGGCGTCTCAACCCGCCAGCTGACTCGCTGCGGCTTTTCCCGCCACCTCGACCTGGTACGCTCATTACGTTATAATGGCAATCATAATATTCAACTTAACCTATGTGGAGACTTTCAACAGATGAAACTTCGAAAATATCTGCTGCCGATTTTTCTGGCCGTGACGTTGTTTTGGTTTCCCGGGGCGGGCTGGGCCGTGCCACTCGAAGAGAGGGTCGTCGAACACACCTTCGACAATGGCCTGAAATTGCTTGTGGTGGAACGCCGCGATGCGCCGGTCGTTTCGGCCTACATTACTGTGGGCGTCGGCTCGGTGCATGAGACCAGCGAGACACGCGGGGTTGCGCATCTGCTCGAGCATATGCGTTTCAAGGGGACCAAGAAACTGGGGACCCTTGATTACGCCGCCGAGTTGCCGTTGCTGGAAGAGATAGAGCGCATCGGCAGCGAGCTGGACACCCTGCGCCTCGCGGCGGACAAACACCGGGAGAGAATCAGCCTTCTCGAAGCGCAACTCGCCGAATTGCAGGCGAAACACAAAAAGTATGTGGTCAAAGATGCTTTTGCCCAGATTTACAGCGAAAACGGCGGGGTCGGTTTTAATGCATTCACCAGCAAGGATCTGACTACCTACCTGATCTCGCTGCCGTCCAACAAGCTCGAACTCTGGGCGTTGATAGAATCGGACCGGATGCAGAATTCCGTATTACGGGAATTTTACACCGAGCGCGACGTGATCCGTGAGGAACGGCGCAGGTCTTACGATACCAATCCGCGGGGGCTCCTTTACGAAACCCTGCTGGCTAATGCCTTCACCATGCACCCTTACCGTAATCCGATCATCGGCTGGCATTCTGACATTGCCAATCTGACTCTCGCCGAGACACGCGACTTCATGGAGCGCTACTACGCGCCAGTCAATACGGTGATCGCCCTGGTCGGCGATGTCGATGCCGCCGCGGCCATCGCTCTGGTGGAGCGTTATTTCGGAACTCTCGAGCCTGGCACGCCGGTGCCGGTCGTGGCCGCCGTCGAACCGACCCAGGATGGCGAGAAGCGGGTTGTCGTGAATTTCGATGCAGAGCCGCGCTTGTCCATCGCCTTTCATAAGCCCACTTTGCCACACCAGCATGACTACGCGTTTGATCTGCTCGACCAGATCCTCGGCCAGGGCCGGACCTCGCGCCTCTACAAGGCCCTGGTCGAAGAGCAGCAGCTGGCGACTGCGGTATCGGTGTACGGCGCGCCCGGGGCTCGCTATGATAATTTGTTCGTGATCGATGCGATTCCCCGTCATCCGCATACACCGGCTGAAGTCGAGGCCGCGATCTATCGCGAACTGGAGCAGCTCAAAACAGTTGCCGTATCCGGGCATGAACTGATCAAGGCCAGGAATCGTCTGGTGACCGATCAACTGCGCCACCTCAAAAGTAATTCCGGCCTGGCGCGCATGCTGACTTCCTATCAATCCCTGGTCGGTGACTGGCGCTATCTGGTGAATTTCCAAGCTGAGATCGAACGTTTGACGGCGGAAGATCTCATGGCTGTTGCGCGGACCTACTTTACCAGGCAAAACCGGACCGTGGTCGTCCTGCAAAAAGGAGAATCCTGACATGCTGAAACGCCGGTTCTCTCGCCGACTAGGGCGGTTTTGGGTCTGCTCGCTGGTTCTGCTGGCGGGCTGCGCCCCTGCGCTACCTGAATATCCCGATCAGCTGAGTTTCCCCGTGCTTGAATTCAGGATGCCGGACATCGAAAAAGTCCGGCTGGCAAACGGCATACAGCTGTATCTGAAGGAGGATAACGAATTGCCGCTGGTGCAGGTGACCGCGCTGATCGGTACCGGTTCAATCACGATCCCGCGGCCATATGCCGGGTTTGACTGGCTGTTCGCGGAAACCTGGCGGACTGGCGGAAGCGTCAACTATGCACCGGCCGAGCTCGAAGAGCGCTTAGACCAACTGGCCGCAAATCTTGGCGCCAGCATGGGCGCCTATTCGAGCCAGCTCGATCTGTCTGTGCGCGCCGAAGATTTCGGGGAAGGCCTGGTAATCCTTGCCGATCTGCTGCGCCGACCGGGATTTTCCGCGGCAAGTCTCGAGTTGGCGCGCCTGAAGGCCCAGGAAAATGTCAGGCGCCAGAATGATGAACCGGGCGCCATTGCCCAGCGCCTGTTGATGGCTTCCCTGTATCCGGAGCATGCCCTGGGAGACAGCCCGAATCAGGCAAGCCTGGCCAGAATCGACAGGCGTCAGTTCGTTGAGTTTCACGACAGATATTTTGTGCCCAACAACCTGATGCTGGCGGTTTCCGGTGATTTCGATCGCCAGGAACTGCTGCATCAGCTTGACGGGTTACTTGGCGATTGGCCTGCCCAGACTCTTGATCAGAGGCAGGTTCCGCCGTTGTCACCGGCGCTTGCGGGAATGGTCCAGGTTGTCGACAAGGACCTTGCCCAGGCCACCATACTGATCGGCGATGTTGGCCTCACCAAAGATAACCCCGATCAGTACGCAGTGCGGGTCATGAACTCTATTTTGGGAGGAGGTGGGTTCAACTCGCGCATGATGCAGGAGATCCGCTCCAACCGGGGCCTCGCCTATTCCGTCTATTCTTATTTTCAGATCGGTCGCAGGTTGCCTGGACCCTTTATCGCGAGCACGGAAACCCGCAATGATTCGGTCGGCCGGGCCTTGCAGCTGATGCGTGAAATCATGCAGGATATGCGCAGCAAACCGGTCAGCGAGGCGGAATTGAGAGTCGCCAGGGAAAGCCTGATCAACTCTTTCGTGTTCGGCTTTGACGACAGCCATGCCGTCGTCAGCCAGCAGATGCGCCTTGACCTTTTCGATTATCCGCCTGACTATCTGTCCCGTTTCCGCGACCGGATCGCCACTGTCGATGCCGAGGATGTGCTGCGTGTGGCCAAAACCTATCTGCGGCCCGATCGTCAGCAGATCGTTTTGGTGGGTGACTCGCGACAATTCAACGACGCTCTCGCGGCGACAGGGCTCGATATCCGGTTAATCCCGAGCGAGGCACTTCCCTGAGTGGAGCGGTGCGGTTCTGCTCAGGTTGATTGTTGAATGAACTGGGTTAAGCTTGCGTCAACGGTCTTTTTTGGGGAGGGTTCTTTTGAAATCCTGGATGCTCCGAATTAAAAATTTCCTGGAGCACGGGCTCTGGGAGATCGACCCGGCAGATAAACGCTGGTGGCGGAAACTCATCTGGCATCAGGGCCAGCTGTGGTCGATCGTGCTGCGGGATTTTTTTGCCGATCGCTGTATGCTCAGAGCTTCTGCCCTGACCTTTACCACTCTGCTTTCGATCGTCCCCCTGCTGGCGCTGATGTTTTCCGTGCTCAAGGGGTTCGGTGTCCAGAATACTCTCGAGCCGCTGCTGCTCAGACATCTGGCGGTCGGCTCGGCGGATGTTGTTTCGCTGATTATTCAATATATCAACAATACCAATGTCGCCAGACTCGGCACCTTTGGTCTGCTGTTTCTGGTCATTACGGTTCTGACCCTGCTGTCGAACATCGAAAAAAGCTTTAACAAGGTGTGGGGAGTCGAAGAGACCCGGCCGCTACTGCGCCGTTTCACCGATTATTTTTCCGTGGTGACCATCGGGCCGATTTTCCTGGTCGTGGCAGTCTCCATGACGTCCACGCTGAAAAGTCAGACCATCGTCCAGAGTTTGCTGGATCGCGCCTATATCGGTGAATTCATCCTCTTGCTGCTTCAGATCCTGCCATTCATGGTCATGTGGCTGGTATTTGCCGGACTTTACCTGTTCATGCCGAACATTAAGGTCAGTCCGCGCGCGGCACTGATCGGGGGCATCTGCGGCGGGACCATCTGGCAGCTCAGCCAGTGGTTCTATCTGACCTTCCAGGTGGGTGTCGCCAAATACAACGCGATTTACGGCACTATGGCCGCTTTGCCGATTTTCATGGTCTGGATCTATCTTTCCTGGGCAATCGTTCTGTTTGGTCTGGAAGTCACCTACACGACCCAGAACCTGCACAGCATCCGGCAGAATGTGCGCGGGGCCGCCCTGAACTTCCAGAGCAGGGAGCTCATCGCGCTGACGGTCATGCTGCACCTGGCTGGCCGCTTTTCCCGCGGCAGAGAAGCCCCCGGCATGGAAGAAATCGCCGTCAAGCTGGCAATCCCGCCGCGTTTTCTCAGGGAAGTCATCGATGAGTTGCGGCGGCTGGGGTATGTCTCGGAAGTTGCAAAGGGGCATGCTGAGAGCGGCTTCCAACCCGCCAGGGCACTGGACAGGATGACAGTCCATGAGATTGTCCAGGGGGTTTCCGCACACGGGGCCAATTATGATCATGTGCAAGAGGTCAGGGAGAAGGCCGTAGTCATGCAGGTCGTCGGCCGGATGACTGAGGCGAGCAAAGAGGCTTTGGCCGGCATGACGCTGCGCGATCTGGTCGAGCAGGTGGAGGGACCGGCCGGGGATCAGGAGTTCGCAAAAAATCAGGAGTCCGCAGAAGGGTCGTAGGTCCTGAGTTCAAAGTGGCCATCTTCACAGACAGCATAGGAATACGGGTCCATCCAGTCGCCGAGGGCCAGCAACTCGTAACCCTCGGCTTTTTCGTGAATGGGCTGATGGAAGTGCCCGGTCACGATAACCTGGTAGCCGCGGCTGTGGATGTCGCGGGCATAACTCTGCAGGATCTCCTGTGCCGGCCGTTGCCGGCTTTTTGTGTTGCGTTCGCGACGGCTCCGACGACTGGCGCCTACGGCGATGTTCCAGGTCAGCTCCGGAGGCAAAATACGGATCAGCAGGCGCAGCGGCCAGCTACGCAACAACGCACGCAGCAGCCGGTAACCCCGGTCTTCGGGGTTGGCCAGATCGCCATGGGCAAGGAAAACCTTTTGTCCATCAAGCTCCATGCCGCCGCCATCGGGCAAAACCTGCGCGGCCAAATGTTCGCGGAAATAGGGGCCGAGGTGAAAATCGTGATTACCTTCGACAAAAATGATCGGGATGCCAGCCTGCCGGTACCTGCCGAGCATCTCCAGAATCGGAACATACGCAGAAAATACGCTATGTTGGTAACCAACCCAGAATTCGAAGATATCGCCGAGCAAAACGAGGGTATCGGTCCTGGCCAGTTGTTTGTCGAGAAATGTCAGCATGGCCCGGTAATTCGGGTCGGAAGGGTGTTTCAGGTGAGCATCGGCCAGGAAAAGTATCCTCATAGGGATGCAATATAGTAAGAGGCTCGCATTAAGTCAATTCGAAGCGGCGTTAGTTCATGAATGATTCCAAAACTTTCTGTAAATTGATAATAACGGGTAACTTCTTCAGCACACAAGCGAGGGCCTGCGGGCTGCAGCTGTGGCCTGCGTCCAACGTTGTCACTTAACTTCCCGCATGCCACAGCTGCAGCCCACAGGCTGTGCCATTGAGTAGAGAGCTGAATAGTTACAATAACGGAAGGATATTTACACTCATGTCTGGTGACAAATCAATAAAGATCCCTATTTACGGTATGTCTTGTCAGAAATGTGTCGCTAAAGTCACTGCCGCTCTGGAGGAGGTGGCAGGTGTCCGCGCGGTCGTGGTTTCGCTGGAGGATAAGCAGGCTGAAGTCAAATGGGGAACCACGCCGGTCGAACGCGGCGAAATTGAAGAGGCCGTGATCCGGGCGGGTTTCAGTCTGGCGGAGACGGCTTCCGAACCCGGGCAGGAACCGGCGGCGGAGCAGGGCGCTGGCGACCGGGCAGACGCTTCCGAGCAGCTTTCCCTGCAACTTGGAGGCATGACCTGTGCCAATTGTGCGAGCACTATTGAAAAGGGGATCGGCAAACTTGCCGGGGTGCAGTCGGCGACCGTTAATTTCGCCGCTGAGAAACTCAGCGTAAGCTTTGACCCGCAGCGTCTGCAGGCTGATGACCTGATTGCGGCCGTTGCTGACCTCGGCTATCGGGCGCGCCTTGCCGACGATGCCGATCAAGACGCAGCCGCGGGACGGGCCCAGTTGCGCTGGCTGATTTTTTCGGCGGCTCTGGCCTTGCCGATTATGCCTTTGATGTGGTTGATGCCCTTTGGTGCGGCCACCCACATGGTTATCTTTGTCCTGTCGTCCCTGGTGCAGTTCAGTGCCGGCCTGATCTTTTACCGCAGCGCCTGGAAGTCTTTGAAAAACCATGCAGCCAACATGGATGTCCTGGTTGCCATGGGGATTACCGCGGCCTACGGTTACTCGGTGCTGGCCCTGTTTAGGATCGGTGGAGTTTCGGGAGAGGTTTTTTTCGAGACCAGTGCCATGTTGATCACCTTCATCCGTTTCGGCAAGTGGCTTGAAGCCCGCGCCAAGGGGCAGGCCAACCAGGCGCTCAAGGCGCTGCTGCATCTGCAGGCCGATCATGCGCGCCTGCTGGTCGACGGTGCGGAGCAGGAGGTCCCGGCGGATCGGCTCCAGGTCGGCGACCTGGTTGTGGTCCGTCCCGGCGAAAAGATCCCGGTTGACGGTGAAGTTATGGAAGGCGGCTCGGCGGTCGATGAGTCGATGGTTACTGGTGAAGCTGTGCCGGTCGGCAAGGAACCGGGTGACCAGGTCACCGGAGCGACCATCAATCAGACCGGTCGACTGCTGGTCAGGGCGAGCCGGGTCGGTGGAGAAACGGTGCTGGCCCAGATTGTCAAGATGGTCGAAAACGCCCAGGCCGACAAGGCGCCGATCCAGCGTCTGGCCGATGCGGTCTCCAACTGGTTCGTTCCGGCGGTCGTGGTGATCGCCGGGTTGACTTTCGTCATCTGGTACGGGCTGCTCGATGCCGGGTTCCTGTTTGCCTTCAAGATGGCGATCGCCGTGCTGGTCATTGCCTGCCCCTGCGCTCTTGGTCTGGCTACGCCGACGGCGATCATGGCTGGCAGCGCAGTAGGACTTTCCGCCGGAATCCTGTTCAAGAAAGCCTCGGTGCTGGAGAATATCTCGCATCTCGAGGTGCTGCTGTTCGATAAGACCGGCACCCTGACCAGGGGCGAATTCGCCGTTACCGATCTGGTGACGGCGGATGGCGTCACCAAGGCGGATCTGCTGCGGACCGCCGCCACTGCCGAGCAATCCAGCAACCATCCTCTGGCCGCGGCGGTGGTGCGGCATGCAGAGGCGGACGGAGTCGAACCGAGTGCGGCCCATGCGGTTGAAGAGGTTGGCGGCCACGGTGTGCGCTGTCAGGTTGATGATGCCGTCGTTCTGGCGGGCAGCCAGCGCCTGTTGACCGAGGCCGGCATTGACAGTTCGAAACTCGACCCGCAGGTTGCAGAGTTGGCAGGGCAGGGCAAGTCGGTGGTTTACATCGCCCGCGCCGGTCAGCTGCTCGGTCTCATTGCCTTGGCGGATACCCTCAAGGAGGGGGCCGCAGACACCATCGCGAAGCTGAAGCGGCTCGGCCTGCAGACCGTTATGATTACCGGGGACCGACGGGCGGCGGCCGAGGCCATTGCTCGCGAACTCGGCATCGATGCGGTCGAAGCGGAAGTCCTGCCGGCCGACAAGCAGCGCGTGGTCCGCGACTACCAGCAGCAGGGCCGGTCGGTCGGCATGGTCGGCGACGGCATCAACGACGCGCCGGCCCTGGCCCAGGCCGATATCGGCATCGCCATCGGCAGCGGTACCGATGTGGCCAAGGAGACCGGCGACCTGGTGCTGGTCAAGGGCGACATCCGCGATGTCGAACGCGGCATCCGACTCGGCCGCAAGACGCTCGTCAAGATCAGGCAGAACCTGTTCTGGGCATTTTTCTACAACGTGATCGGCATCCCGATTGCCGCCGGCCTGTTCTATCCCGCCTTCGGCCTGGTGCTCAAGCCGGAATTCGCGGGCCTGGCCATGGCCTTTTCCAGTGTTTCTGTGGTGACCAACAGCCTGCTGCTGAAAGAGTATGCGAAGCGGCTCTGAAGGGTGACGGCCTTCATCAACCCGTCCCGCCGGGCCGTGTGCCTGGTTGCTCCTGCAGAGAATCGGGCGATCCTGATTTCAGTATCCTGGTTTATCCTGGTTTGATATTGCGTAACTAGGCACTACGCTGTTAAATTAAGGAGTTTTCAAGGACGCTTTCTCTAAACTTACCAAAGCTTGTATGCCAGGGCCTGACAGGATCGGCATTGAGCAGAAATCGCGCAAAGAATTAACCCTTCATAGGTGAGGTTTGGTTGTGATATAAATGCACTCAGGGCTAGCGGGGGATCACATGGACGGAGATACGCAGGCAAAGGATCTCGCTCTTCGCGAAGAGGTCCAGGGGCTTAAAAATATTTTAAGTGTGGCGCAGCTGGTCGTGTCTTCGCTTGATCTTGATGAGGTTTTGCAGAATATTCTGCATAGCGCCATGGCCATCATGGATTTTCCGGCGGGCAGTGTTGCTCTCTATAATGAGTCTGAAAATTCATTGGAATTGCATGCTCATGCCGGGCTCAGTGAAACCTTTGTCGCACACCGGCGCTGGACCGCCAAGCCGGACGGACTGACCCATAAAATCCTCGGCTACGGTGAACCTTTCGTCGTTGAAGATACGGAAGCCTTTGATTTCGCCATGAATCCCCTGGCCGCCAGGGAAGGGATCCGGGCGCTGATTGCGGTGCCCCTGATCTTCCAGAAAAGCATCGTCGGTATTCTCTACGTCGATGATTTCAAGCCGCGAAGCATCACACAGAGTCGCTTGAACCTGCTGTCGGTGCTTGCCTCCTTTGCCACCATGAGCATCGATAATGCGCGTCTCTATCGGCAAACGCTTGAACTCGCCTGTACCGACGGGCTGACGGGGCTGTTTAACTTTCGCCAGTTCAAACGGGATTTTCGCGAAGAGTTGAGCCGGGCGGAACGTTATGGAACAGGCTTGTCGGTCGTCTTGCTGGATGTGGATAATTTCAAAAAATTCAATGATACATACGGGCATCCCAACGGTGACATCGTCCTCCGCGCGATGGCTGAATTGCTGAGCGACCTGCTGCGCGACTGTGACCTGATCTACCGTTACGGCGGCGAGGAGTTCATCGCCCTGCTGCCGGAAACCGGGCTGCAGGAAGCGCTGCTGGTTGCCGAGCGCATCCGCATGTTTGTCGAAACTGAATCGCCGCACTTTTTGCAAGACATCACGATGACGCATGGCATCACGGTCAGTATCGGGGTTGCTTCTTTTCCGGAGGATGGTACGGATACGGCTGTCCTGCTGAAGAATGTCGACAATCTCATGTATCTGGCCAAAGGCGCCGGGAAAAACAAAGTATATCACCGCGGAGATATTGATGCCTCCCAGTCAACAGCCTAGCTGGCAGGGTGTCCTCCCATGACAATCTACCTGGATAATGCCGCAACCGCGTTTCCGAAACCGGAACCGGTTTGTGCCGCGGTCGAGCATACCATGCGGCAATTGACGGCCAACCCCGGCCGCGGTGGCCATCACCTTGCCCTTGAGGCCGCCCGCCTCGTGTTTGAGACCCGCGAAGCGGTTGCGCGCTTTTTTGGAGCGGCCGATTCTTCGCGCATTGTCTTTACCTCCAGCGCGACGGAAGCCATCAATCTGGCTCTGTTCGGTATTCTGGAGCCCGGCGACCGGGTTGTCACCACTTCGATGGAGCATAATGCCGTGGTGCGACCGCTGTTTGCCCTGGCGGACCGCGGTGTTGATGTCGTTAAACTTCCTGCAGAGCCTGATGGTACGACAGCCCTTCCGGCGAGCATCGAACGCCATGAGAAGAAGCCGCGCCTGGTTGTTATGTCCCATTGTTCCAATGTGACTGGAACTCTTCAGGATGTTGCGTCCGTTGGTGCCTGGTGTCGTCGCAACGGCGTCCTTCTGCTGGTTGATGCCGCCCAGAGCGCCGGTCTTTTCCCGATCGATGTGCAAGAAATGGGTATCGATCTGCTGGCTGTTTCCGGTCACAAGGGGCTGATGGGCCCACCGGGAACCGGGTTTCTCTTTGTCGGTGAAGGCCTGGAGATTCGCCCTCTGATTTACGGCGGAACCGGGGTGCTGTCAGATTCCGAACGTCAACCCGAAGCCTTGCCGGAACGCCTGGAAAGCGGGACACTGAATACCATCGGCCTGGCTGGTCTCAAGGCGGCGATCGAGTTTATTGAACAGGAGGGCCTCGAAAAAATCGCCGCTCACGAAAGAAAGCGTGTTCGGCAATTGCTGGCCGGACTTGAACAGATGTCCGGTGTCACTGTTTACGGACCAAAGGCTGCGGAGAGGCACGGCGGCGCGGTCTCTTTCACTGTTGAAAAGCTTGATCCTGCAACCCTGGGCTTCCGGTTGGATCGGGAATATGGTATCTGTTGCCGGACCGGGTTGCATTGTGCTCCCGACGCCCATCGGACGATTGGCAGCTATCCGGAAGGGACGGTCAGGGTCAGCCCGGGTTACTTCAATACCAGCCAGGATATAGATCAATTTCTATTCGCCTTGCGCACCTTGGTGGCCAATGCCTGAAATCCTTTTGACTTAATAACTTCACCCCGGGACTGGCTGCCCGGCGCAAATGGAAACGCTATGTCTAAAATCTATGTTCTGGATACCAACGTCTTGCTGCATGATCCCCAGGCGCTCTACCGTTTTGAAGAAAACGACCTGGTCATTCCGATAACCGTGATCGAAGAAATTGACCGGTTCAAGAAGGATCTCAACGAAACAGGTCGCAACGCCCGGCACTTTTCGCGCATGATCGACAAGTTGCGCACCCAGGGCAAGCTGATTGACGGCGTCCAGCTTGAAAACGGCGGATCGCTCAAGGTTGAACTCTATACAGAGGATCGTCTGAAAAGCCTGCCACCCGAGTTACGTAATGACCGGGGTGATAACCGGATCCTGGCGGTGGCGCTTGCCCTGAAAAACGGCAATCAAAAACCGGTTGTGTTTGTGACAAAAGATACGAACCTGCGGATCAAGGCCGATGTCGTCGGACTGAAAGCGGAAGACTACACTTCCGACAAGGTTTCCATCGATGAACTTTATTCGGGGGCCACGGAACTCGCCGTGCCTCGTGCGGCGGTCGACGGCTTTTACCAGGATGGCTTCCTCGAAATGGATTCGGCAGAGTTGCGCGCGAATCAGTGTGTCACCCTGGTTGATGAAGCGAACCCTTCGCATACGGCGCTGGGCCGCTTCCAGCAAGGCCAGCGCAGGATCCTTCCCCTCTTGCGTGCGCCCAAGGATGGGATCTGGGGCATTCAGCCGCGCAACCGGGAGCAGCAGTTTGCTTTCGATCTGCTGCTCAATGAAGACATTCAACTGGTCACTCTGGTCGGCAAGGCAGGAACCGGCAAAACTTTGCTGGCGATTGCCGCGGGACTTCTGAAATCCGCCGATGAAGGACGTTACAATCGCCTGCTGGTTTCGCGACCGATTTTCCCGCTCGGACGCGACCTCGGCTTTTTGCCTGGCGATCTCGAGGAGAAGCTCTCGCCCTGGATGCAGCCGATCTTTGATAATGTCGAGCTATTGCTCGGCTCCGTCGAGGAGCAGGGCAAGCGCAAGCGCGGTTACAAGGAACTGGTCGACCTGGGCCTGCTCGAGATCGAGGCTTTAACTTATATCCGCGGTCGATCGATACCCAAGCAATACATGATCGTGGACGAAGCCCAGAACCTGACTCCTCATGAAATCAAGACAATCATTACCCGGGCTGGTGAGGGCACCAAGATCGTCCTGACCGGCGACCCTTATCAGATTGACAATCCCTATGTCGATTCGTCCAGCAATGGCCTGACCTACGCCGTCGAGAAATTCAAGGACCAGGAAATCGCCGGACATGTTACTCTGAACAAAGGTGAACGCTCCAGACTGGCTGAACTGGCGGCAAACCTCCTTTAATAGACAATCCACTGGAGACGAGAAGCCTGTGCCCGGCACGACCCGTATGACTCTCCGGGCCCAGGTTCCCGAGAAACATGCTCTTACTCTGTATAGAATCCTCGTGCGATGAAACTGCGGCTGCGGTGGTGAAGGACGGCCGCAGCCTCATGTCGAACATCGTCGCCTCGCAGGTTGATGTGCATGCCCGGTATGGCGGAGTTGTGCCGGAACTCGCCTCGCGCAAGCACGTCGAGGCGATCAGCGTCGTCATCAAGGAAGCCCTCGATGCAGCCGGAGTGGCAGTGAGCGATCTCGAAGGGATCGGCGTGACCCGTGGCCCGGGTCTGGTCGGCGCCCTGCTGGTCGGCCTGTCGACAGCCAAGGCGCTGGCCTGGGCACGGAAAATCCCCCTGGCGGCGGTTCATCACATGGAAGGCCATATCCTTGCTCCTTTCCTGGAACAGGAGCTGGAATTTCCCTTCCTGGCCCTGGCCGTCTCCGGTGGCCATACCCATCTTTACCGGGTGGAGGGCATCGGGCGTTACCGTACCTTGGGTCAGACCCGTGATGATGCCGCCGGCGAAGCTTATGACAAGGTCGCTAAACTGCTCGGACTCGGCTATCCCGGCGGCGCGCTGATTGACCGGCTGGCTGGTCAGGGAAACCCGCAGGCAATCCCTTTCCCGAGGCCGATGCTGCACAAGCCCGGTTTCGAATTCAGTTTCAGCGGCATCAAGACAGCTGTCTGGCGCTATCTCCAGGAACAGGACGGCCCCCTTTCAAACGATCATCTCGCCGATCTTGCGGCCAGTTTCCAGGCCGCCGTAGTCGATGTGCTGACCGCCAAAACTCTGGCTGCCGCCGAGGCCGGTGGGCTCGAGCGGATTGTCGTTGCCGGCGGAGTTGCCTGCAACTCCGGTCTCCGCGAGCGTTTTAAAGCCCTTGCCGCCGAACGCAGTCTGGCCGTGCATTTCCCGGCACCATCCCTGTGTGGCGACAATGCTGCGATGCTTGGCGTCCCGGCCGATTTTTACCTGGCAGCGGGTGTTTGTGCTAAGTGGGATGTCAATGCCATTGCCAGCTGGCCGCTTGACCAGGCTCTGCAAATCTGATGGCAGATTGACTCTCTGCTCAGGAGAAGCGCACATGTGGCGGGGAATCGGTTTCTTACGTCAGACGAAATTGATGGTGGTCCGCTTCGTTCGCCTGCGCGGACAGGCTGATGAAATCGCCAAGGGCGTTGCCCTGGGAATTTTTATCGGCATGACGCCGACCTTCGGTCTGCAGATGATCATTGCGATTTTTCTCGCTTTTCTGCTCCGGGAAAATCGCCTGGCAGCAGTTCTCGGCGTTTGGGTGACCAATCCGGTAACGGCACCGGTCATCTACGCGATCGAATATGAGGTCGGCAGGATATTGCTCGGTTTGCAACGTGTCAGCCGTCCTCCCGAGTTTACTTTCGGCGAATTTGCCGCCATGGGCTATGAAGTTATCGGCCCCCTCTGGGTGGGCGGTCTGCTCGCCGGCGTCCTGTGCGGCAGCCTGGCTTATTTCGTAACTCTGCGCCTGGTCCCTTTGGTCAAGGGTCGGCGGATTACACGTTGGCCCCGCAGAGATTGGCACAGGAAAAAAAAATAACGGCACGCACCTGGTTTTATGTCTGTTCGTCCTAAAAAACGTTTCGGCCAGAATTTTCTCGTGAATGGCCATGTCATCGAACGCATTCTCGCGGCTGCCGACCTGTGCGAAAATGACCGGGTCGTCGAAATCGGTCCGGGCCTCGGCGCCCTGACTGACCGCCTGCTGGCCAGCGATGTGCACCTGCTGGCGATCGAGATCGACCGCGATCTGGCGGAACAGCTGGTACGGCGCGCAGCTCCCGGCCTTACGGTCGAGGTTGGAGATGTCCTCGCTCTGGACTGGGCCAGGCTGCTCACTGATCCACCCTATAAGCTGGTTGCCAACCTGCCTTACAACATCTCCAGCCAGATACTGTTTAAAATCCTCGATCAGCGCACCCTGTTCAGCCGTCTGGTCCTGATGTTTCAGAAAGAAGTCGGTTCTCGGATTTCTGCGACCCCCGCTACGCGCGATTATGGAATTCTGTCCGTTCTCATGCAGACCTGGTACGATGTCAAGCGGGTCGCGCGCGTTTCCCCCGGGTCCTTTTATCCGCCGCCAAAAGTAGAATCCGTGGTGCTACAATTCGACCCGCTCCCGGAAACGCGCTTTACAATTAAAAATGAGCAGGTTTATCGTCGCCTCGTCAAGAGTGCTTTTACCCAGCGGCGCAAGACCCTTCGCAACAGCCTGCTCGGTTCCGGCTGGTCCGCAGAGACGATCGACTGGCTGCTGTCGGCGAACGCCATCGATCCCAGGCGCCGGGGGGAAACTTTGAGCTTGCGGGAATTTGCCGATTTGAGCAATTCCCTGGGCCACCGGGAACAGTCGATCGGCGAGGCGCAAAAAGAGGGCTAGACATCGTTGGCCTCTGGTTGCATTTTTTTAACCTGCATCCGGTTTTTGCTTTATGTTCGTTCAGGAGGAGCTATAGTTATGTGTGACACGGTTGCCAGGGTGAACGGCGTGCCGATTTCCGGTTCCGACCTGCAAACCACCATGCAAAGTCTGGCCAGTGAACAGTTCAAGGCCAGACTTGAAGATGTACCGCAGGCGACCAGACCGCAGCTCAGGGACATGGCATTGGCGCGTCTGGTCGCCAGGGAATTGATCTACCAGTATGCCTTGGGTCAAGGGATCGTGGCCTCACCGGAAGCCATCGAGGGTGAAAAAAACCGGATTCTACGGCAGATGGGCAATCCGAAGGACTTCTGGTCACGACTGGAAAATGCCGGAACAGATGTGGTCTCTTTCATGAGGATGCTTCGCAAAGATGTGACTGTTGATCAGGTCATGGCCGACAAGCTGGCGGAAATCCCCGATCCTGATGAGCAGAAGATTCGCCAGTTTTTCCGGCAACACGCCGACAAGCTGCAAAGTCCGGTTCAGGTCAGGGTACGGCATATTTTACTGCCGGTTGATCGGCAGCATGCCGAAGTGGCCGAACAAGCGGCCGCTGAACTGCTCGCGATGGCTGGGCCCGAAAACTTTTCGGCGCTGGCCGGCAAGCATTCAATCTGCCCGACCGCGGCCGGTGGCGGCGACTTGGGGTATGTCCGTCGCGAGGACCTCGATCCGTCCTTTGCCGAAGCGGTTTTTCAGTTGCCGGTCGGGGTGGTCGGCGGGCCGGTGCGAACTCCCTTTGGTCTGCACCTGGTCCTAGTCGAGGATCGCAGAACCCCCGCCCCGCTGACCCTGGAGGAAGCACGACCGAATATCATCACGTTCTGCAAGCGCGAAGAGGCCTCGCGCCGGCTGGACAAATGGGTCGAGAAACTGCGGCAAGAAGCTGATATCGAAATCCTTCCGGCCGCTTGCTAGCGTTCACCGGTATGGCCGCCGGGAATGCCCGTGGCAGGCCTTGGGTAAATATGTTGCCGAGCTTATCCTGATAAACCGTCTGGCCGGTTCCATGACCGAGTATTGGCTCGCCATGACCGGCCGCCGTCGTTTGCTGAGGAGTCAGAGATGGACGTTGTCATTGAAAGCCATGGACAGGAATTCAAACTGCATTTCCAGAATATGCTCAAAGAGCTTAGCGCGCTGCTTGAGAAAGAAGCCGATGAGCAGGATGCCGCATGGTTGAAGTGCCTGGCCGAAAACCTGCTGGTCTACAGTCATTCTCAGACCCTCCTTGAACTGCCTGCCGAAGAACTCCTCGCCCTGCTGCGCAAGTTCCTGAAATTTCTTTCCTATCGCAAAACCCCGATCAGTGTGGCTGCTTTCCAGGCCAGCAGGCATGACCAACATTATCTGCTGATCAATCTGCAGGATGTTCCATACCTGGTCGATTCGCTGCACATGCTGTTCGAAGAGCTCAATGAGCGGGCCACGATTATTTCACATCCGATTCTTGCGCTGGAGCGTCGGGCCGGCAAACTTGTTGAGATGCACAGGAACGCCGCCCGCGGCAGTTACGAGTCGGTCATGCTGATCGCTATCGACCGGTCGCTGGAGAAGGACGACCCGCTGCTTGAGAAAATCCGGCAGAGGCTGGACCTCGTCAAGAATGTCGGCTGCATCCAGGCTGAATTGAATGACCACCTTAAAAGCATGCTTGAGGTTGAAGATTGCCGGGGACAAGCCGCTTTTATCGAGTGGCTGCGCGACGGCAATTTCCTTTGCTTCGGCTATGCGGCTCTGGATATTCGCAAGCAGGCGCTCGGCCAGGCTCTGGTTACCTATGCCGTGGAACCGCTCGGCCTGCCGTGCAAGGCCCTGGAGAAAAAGGAGTATCGCTCCGGGAAGGTCCAGAAACTCACTCGAAATGCCCGTTTACGTCTGAATCGCACCGACCCGATTCTTTACGAGCCGCTTGATTACAAAAGTCGCTTGCATCGTCCCGAGCCACTGGTTTACCTGGGCTTCAAGGAAACTCTCGGCAAGGACCACTGGCGCGAGCATGCTTTCATCGGACTTTTTTCCCATGCGAGCATCAATGCCCTCATTGTGCATGTGCCGCCTCTGCGTGAGAAGGTCATGCAGGCTCTGCAGCGCCAGCACATCATGGCAAATTCCTATGACTTCCGTAAGGTCATCGAAATTTTCAATATGTTCCCCAAGGTGGAACTGTTTTTCCTGGAAGAGAAGGATCTCGACCTTCTGGTCAGATCATTTGTCTCCCTGCAGCGCAAACAGGCGGTCAAGCTGGTTGTGACGCGCCGCTTGAGCCTGCGGGATCTGACGCTGCTGCTGATTATGCCGAGAACCTTTTACAATGTCGATACGGCCAGAAGGCTCGAATCCTACCTCAGTCGCTCTTTGAAGGCGCAGCGTGTCGATTCCCGCGTCGTGCATTTTTATTCCGATTACCTGAGCATGCACATCCGCGTCGTTCCGCAATCGAGGGAGCTTAGCATCGATATCGATGCCATGGAAAGGGTTATGACCGAACTGGCCAAACCCTGGAGTGAACGCCTTCTGCAGCAGCTGTACCGGAAATTTGACACTCAGCGGGCGAAGCAGATCTGGCCGCTATACGCTGACGGTTTTTCCCAGGAATACAAGGCGATGACTCACCCGCGTTTTGCGATTCGCGATGTGGTCACTCTTGAGGCGATCCTTGCCGATGGTCTCGAGCGGTTCGATCTGTGGGGGCCGTTTCTGGACCAGGAAGAATATTTCCGATTGCAGTTCTACAGCCTTAAGGAAAGCTATCTCAATGAATTGATGCCTTTTCTGGAAAATCTCGGCTTGACCGTAGTCGGCGAGTTTGACACGAATGTTGAAATCAACGGCACAAATGCGTACATCAAAAGTTTCAATGTCCGCTGTGGATGTGCCGCAGCCAAGCCAATTACCGAATTGCGCGACACCTTGCTGGAGGTGCTGACTGCGCTGCGCAAAGGCGATGTTGAAAACGACTATCTGAACCAGCTGGTGATCCTGACCGGTCTCAACTGGAAACAGATTGATGTCTTCCGCGCCTACCGCAATTACTATTTCCAGATCGGCAATCCCTTCACCAAGAGTCGCGTGGCCTACGCCCTGATCAACAACCCCCGTGCCGCCATGCTTCTCTACCGGTATTTCGAGGCCCGGTTCAAGCCGGAAACGCGCTGGACAGATCCCCTGCGTCGTGAGGAAGAAGCCCTGATGCCGGTTCGCCTGGAACTGGCGGAAGCCCTTAATTCGGTTAACGACATCAACGAGGACAGAATTCTGCGCAGTCTGTTCAATCTGATCGACTCGACCATCCGCACCAACTTCTTCCTGCGCTGCCAGGATGATGATTATTTCCTCGCCTTTAAAATCAGTGCGATCGGCATTATCGACATGCCTTTCCCGCGGCCGCTGTATGAGACCTATGTGCACTCGGCCACCATGGAAGGCATTCATCTGCGCGGCGGACGGGTGGCGCGCGGGGGCATCCGCTGGTCGGATCGGCCGGATGATTTCCGCACCGAAGTGCTTGGCCTGATGAAGACCCAGATGACCAAAAATGCCTTGATCGTGCCGGTCGGTTCGAAGGGGGGCTTCGTGGTCAAAACGTCCTTTGAGACCAGGGAAGAAGGGGCCGAACTGTCCCGGCGGGCCTATATCACCCTGATGCGCGGACTGCTCGATCTCGTCGACAACCGGGTCGAAGGTCAAATCGTGCACCCCGAAGGGATCGTGGTCTATGACGACGCCGACCCCTACCTGGTGGTTGCTGCCGACAAGGGGACGGCGCACCTGCCGGATACGGCGAACAGCGTCAGCATCGATTACGGTTTCTGGCTGAATGATGCCTTCGCCAGCGGCGGCTCGCAGGGCTATGACCATAAAAAGCTTGGCATCACCGCGCGCGGCGCCTGGGAATGCGTTAAGCGGCACTTCCGGGAGATGGGCAAGGATATCCAGAATGAAGATTTCACCGTGGTCGGCATCGGCGATATGAGCGGCGATGTCTTCGGTAACGGCATGTTGCTTTCCAAGCACACCCGGCTGCTGGCGGCCTTTGATCATCGGCATATTTTTCTCGATCCGAATCCCGACGCTGCGGTGTCCTGGAAAGAGCGCAAGCGGTTGTTCGATCTGCCGCGCTCCAGCTGGGCCGATTATAACCCTGAGCTGATCTCCGCCGGCGGCGGCGTCTGGCCGCGCAGCGACAAGGACATCCCGCTCTCGCCCGAGATCAGGAAGGTGCTGGGAATGCGGCATTCCTCGATTGATGGCGAAGGCCTGATCCAGCGGATCCTGACGGCTGACGTGGAACTGTTCTGGAATGGCGGCGTTGGCACCTATGTCAAAGCGAGCAGTGAAAGCCAGGAAGAGGCCGGCGACAAAGCCAATGATGCGGTGCGCGTCAACGCCGGCCAGATCCGGGCGCGCGTGGTCGGAGAGGGTGGCAATCTGGGATTCACCCAGCGGGCCCGCATCGAATATGCCCTTGGCGGCGGTCGCATCAATACCGATGCCGTTGACAACTCGGCGGGAGTCGACACTTCTGACCATGAAGTCAACCTGAAGATTTTCATGCAGACCCTGCACGAACTTGACGTGGTCAAAACTGAACGGACCCGCAACAAGATCCTCAAAGAGATTCAGGATGATGTATGTCAAAAAGTCTTGGGCAACAATTACACCCAGAGCCTCTGCCTCTCCCTGGACCAGTTGCGCTGTGAAAAAGACGTTGATCCGTTCGTCGATATCTCCGCTCGCCTCGTAAATGCCGGTCTGCTCGACCTGCAGGGCGAGTTTCTGCCGGAGCGCAAGGAGCTGGTTGTCCGCGACCAGGGCTACGTCAGGGCGGAACTGGCTATCCTGATGAGCTACAGCAAGATGCATCTGTTTGACGCGCTGCTTAACAGCGACCTGCCGGAACAGGAGGCCGCCCAGGAGATCCTCAAAGACTATTTCCCGGAGTTGATCGGTCGACGATACCATCGTTTTGTCGGGCAACACCCGCTACGGCGTGAAATTATTGCCACCATGATCACCAACCAGGTGGTTGATCACGCCGGTTGCTCCTTCCTGAACAGCCTGACTCGCCAAACCGGAGCCACCATGGTCCAGGGCGTTCAGGCCTACCTGCTTTTCGACCAAGTCCTGGGTGGCCGCGAAATCCGGGCCCAGGTCTTTGCCGCCGACAACAAACTCCCGACCGAACGGCAGTATGCAATCCTGTTGCAGTTGCAGGAGGCCTTGAGTGGTTTGTGCGCCCAGGCCGTCGAGCTGGCGCTGCCGATCCGCCTTGAACAATCCTGTGTCGATGACTACCTGGAAAAACTGGTTCAGTACCGCAGTCATCTGAAGACTCTGTTAAGCCCGGAGGAACGACGCCTCTGCAGCGAGGCAGAGAAAACTCTGAGGTCTGAGGGCTTTGACAGGCCAGGCGCTGAGACCCTTTCCCGGTTGCATAATATGGACAGTTTCCTGCCGGCCGTGCAGATTGCCAAGAGTACCAAGTCCGAGCTGTTCAAGGTGGTTGATATCCTCAATCGTCTGCAGGTGCGTCTGGATTTTGCTTATCTGCTGCATAGTCTGGCCGAAGTCACCACCCGCAATCGCTGGGAGCGCATGGCGCAAACCTCTCTGCGCAGCGACTTGCGCCAACGGCTTGTGTCACTTGGGCGGGCCATTGTCGCCAGCGGACAGACGCCGGAAGCCTACCTTGCCGAGCGCAGAAGACGTTTTGACTATTATCAGGAAATGCTCAACGGACTGCGCTCGGCAAGCACGCCGGGGATCAGTGTGTTTACCGTGTTGCTGCATGCCATGGAAGGGCTTGAGTGATCGATGTCCGGTGGTGAAACACCAACGTGAAACGCAATCAGGGGCTGCGTGCCGCATACGCGCCCCTGATGCCTGGTTCCCGGCGTTGCACGGTAGTCAAGCAAAGGGCGGTGAGGCCTTGCGGGAAACTCCGCCGGCCGCCGACGCCTGTCCGGCCGGCGGGAATTCAAAAACCGAAACAGCGTTATTCCTCAGGCGAAAATCCGAAAATCCTTCTGGACACCGTCCGGAGGCTGTGCTATAGACTGAGTGCATTTTTAATTGGAGCCGTTTCTGGCCCGGAACCTGTGCCGGAGCTGATAACGAGACGGCTGTTGCTTACATACCGCCTGGATCCACTGGACCGGGACGGCATTCTTGGCAAGCGATCCTTTCCGTTTGCCCGCGTCTGCCTTCCGGTTCTCCGGGAGGTTTTTTCGTTCAGGCCGGGAAAGGACAGGGATATGTTTTGGGTAAACAGACGGTAAAACGCCGTACCATCGTCGACCTGCAGCAGATGAAGGCAGAAGGCGAGAAAATCTCGGTCCTGACGGCTTATGATTATCCCCTGGCCAGACTGATGGACCAGGCCGGAATCGATATCGTTCTGGTCGGGGATTCGGTCGGCTCGGTAGTCGCTGGTTATGAGACGACCTTGCCGGTGACAATGCAGGAGATGCTCTATCATACCCGTGCGGTGGCCAGAGCCGTGCAACGGGCTCTGATTATTGCCGATATGCCGTTTTTGTCTTACCAGGTCGATCTGGCCGAGGCCCGTCGCAACGCGGGCCGACTGATCAAGGAAGGCGGCGCGCAGGCGGTCAAACTCGAAGGCGGTGTGAATGTCGCCGAGACAATTCGCGCCATCGTTAACATGGATGTTCCCGTTGTCGGTCACATCGGTCTCACGCCGCAGTCGGTCCACCGCATGGGCGGCTACCGGGTCCAGGGCCGTGCCGAAGCCCAGGCCCAGCAACTGCTGGCCGATGCCCGTGCCGTTGCCGATGCCGGAGCCTGCGCCATGGTCCTTGAGGGCATACCCGCTTCTCTGGCCAGGGAAATCACCGAGCTGGTACCAATCCCCACCATCGGCATCGGCGCCGGAATTCATTGCAGCGGTCAGGTTCTTGTGATTCACGATATCCTCGGTCTTTGCGACAAGTATTCGCCCAAATTCGTCAAGCGCTACGCCGATGTCTCGGGAATCATCCGCTCCGGAATCGATGCCTATATCCGCGATGTCAAGGACGGCGCCTTCCCGGCCGAAGAGCATAGTTTCTGATCGGTCAACATTCGGCAACCTTCATTGCGAGTCTCTGCTAACAATTTCATGAAAACGATTTCCGACATAATCGAGATGCAGCAACATTGCATGGCCCTGCGTACGGCCGGCCGGCGTATTGCTTTCGTGCCGACCATGGGATATCTGCATGAAGGCCACCTCTCGCTGCTGCATGAGGGTCGTCGCCGGGGGGATATCCTCGTGCTGTCGATTTTCGTCAATCCAGCCCAGTTCGGTGCAGGCGAGGACCTTGACAGTTACCCGCGAAATTTGGAGCGGGATGAGGCCCTGGCCCGTTCAGCCGGGGTTGATCTGCTGTTTTTCCCCCAGGCCGGGGCGATTTATCCGCCCGGATTTTCCACCTACCTGTCGGTTGAGGGGCGCTTGACCGAAACCCTGGAAGGGGCCTGCCGTCCCGGCCATTTCCGGGGTGTAGCCACGGTGGTCGCCAAGCTGTTCAATATCGTGCAGCCCCACCTGGCTTTGTTCGGCCGCAAGGACTTTCAGCAACTGGCCATGCTTGAGCAGATGGTCCGCGATGGCAATTACCCGGTTGAAATCGTCGCCATGCCGATCGTGCGTGAGGCAGACGGCCTGGCGATGAGTTCGCGTAACGTCTACCTTGCTGCGAGCGAACGGACTCAGGCTCTGGCCCTGGTCGCCTGTCTGCGTCAGGCGGCCCGCCTGGTCGCGGCTGGGGAAACCGATGCCGCACGGATCATCGCCCAGGCCCGTGCGCAGCTGCTGAGCAAACCTGATCTGAAGATTGATTACCTGAAGATCTGCCACCGGCAAACCTTGCAGGAGATGGCCGTGGTTGACGACAACTCCGTCATGCTGCTGGCAGTCAAAATAGGTAAAACCCGTCTGATCGACAACCATATCCTGAACGAGGAGGTTTAAACACATGACCCGTAAAATGCTCAAATCGAAAATTCATCGCGCGACAGTGACCGGCGCCGATCTCCACTACGAAGGCAGTATCACCATCGACCCTGATCTGATGGAAGCCGCCGATATTCTGGACAACGAATTCGTTGATATCTGGAACGTCAACCATGGCACCCGGTTCGCCACCTATGCGATTCAGGGGCAGCGCGGCAGCGGCACCATCTGCATCAATGGCGCGGCCGCTCGCCTGGTGTCGCGAGGCGACCTGGTGATCATTGCCAGCTGGCAGGAAATGGAGCACGAAGCGGCCCGGGGGCATCAACCCAAGCTGGTTTTCGTCGATGAACGCAATCGTCGGAAAGACCTGGAGCGTGATCATGAAGAACCGGGGCAGGGTGATTTGAAGCAGGCGATCTGAAGGTGAAACTCTACTCGGCCCGCTTTCTGCTGCCAGTCGACCGCCC
>RRYU01022209.1_pt1:0-2500 | contig 40847 bp, 34 predicted proteins | sample 2162651 | NCBI WGS metagenome assembly RRYU01 (sample SAMN10267283, study PRJNA491782) | microbial mat metagenome | isolation source: biomat in the production well | place: Japan: Minami-Kanto gas field, natural gas well KTG3 | collected 2017-06
CCCCCCGAAAAAACGGACCTATCTAAAGAACACCCGAGACTTTGTTCCGCAACTACAATAACTCGCCGCAAATCACAAAACACCTCTGCTCATTAAACTGTATAATCAAGAATCACCTCTATAGGCATTATAGAAAACACAATAAAATACTTCAATCCTCAAAATCCACGGCCATAATCGACAAGACGTCAGAGGTCCGGACTGGACACATCGTAATGAGTCAAAATGACTTATGAGACCTGGTAAACATGGGGACTTCAGAGCAGGAGATGTTGTTCAATAGCTCAAACAAAATCCTCGGCAACAAAAAAAGCACAGGATAACCGTGCTTTTTCGTTCTCTATATGTGGGTGATAGAGGAGTCGAACCTCTGACCTCTACCATGTATACCTGAACACATCAATCTAAGGCGCAATAAAATAATAAGTTAGATCAGCGTCCCGATATTTCGTGTAACAGTCGCGTAACAAAAATTTTATCAAAAACAATTAATAACAACTAACAACAAGCACGTACATCTCTCTGGTTATTCGATACTTTTCTACCATGAATCAGGTGCCACCCAAATATCAACAAACCTCTTTTTTGCACTGATTGCCTCCACAACAGGAGCCAGAAATACCTGTAACTGTTGCACAACCTCGTCGAACTTTTCAGGAACATATTCATTAGGAAGCCGTTTCCTGAATGCTTTCCATTGCACTTGTTTTGCAGCAATGAAATCACTCAAAAAAGCTGCTACAGGCATAACAAGTTCCGTTCCTCGCTGTTCCAGCGTCTGCCTCATAGCTTCACAAATGCTGTCTCCTTGAAAATCATACTGTCTGGAAAGCATCCAGATATCGTAAAAGTCCTTCATTCTGCTGTTCAGGATACCAAGCTTTACCATTGCCTCGAACTTTTCAGCTATCACGCTTTCCCGGCTGTAACAATACAGCTCTGCTTCAGGAAAATTCAATAGAGAAGGTAATCTCTGTCTTGATGGATCGGGATAGACCCGATCACCAAAACCAAGATCTATTTGTATGATCGCTCCATGGCATAATATTGCATCAACTCCTGAAGCCCTCTCCCCTCTTCACGGGCTTTGTTCAACAGACGCCGTCTCACGGAAGCACCAATATTCTTGATCGGTTTTGCTGTCATAGCGTCGCTTCCAGGTAAGGCCTTATGACTGATGCTACACGACACGTCTTTGCATGATCCATAAGGGCATTGAGGTCTTTCTGCTTTCTTTGCTGATACATTCTCAGCGCTTCCAGCACAACATCCATACCGATTGTATTGCGAAATTTGAAACAATCTGCAAGGGTCTTTTCGGGACTGTAGATCCTCACAGGAATACCATCAAGCATATGAGTTTCAATACCTGCAGAAAAACATTCGGAGGAAAAACGAAAAACGGTTACCGGAGGGAAATCAATTCTTGGTTGTTCGGCGCCTTTTTCGAGCGCAATGGAAACGGTATGAGGAACCTGAGTGGTCATCTCATGAAATGAAAGGGCTGAAACAAGGCATATTACCCCTTTTGGCACTCTTATGGCAACTGTAACAATATCAGGATGTGCAAGCGGTTTGCCTTCTTTAAGCTTATAAACACCGCGGGAAAGTTGCTCAAGTTCCCCGCTATCCCGAAGCTGATAGAGGGTTCTGGGATGGATTCCCTGCTTTATCGCTTCCTGAGCACGAATTATCCCACCCTGCTCCAGAATAATTCTTTTTGCCTTATCCGCAATTGTTGTTTTCTGAATCATACGAAAAAGGATATTTATACCGCACATCTTACACAAGTATAGGTATTATTATCCTTCCACACAAACAGACCAATACAGCTAATTTTTCCAATTGCAGGTGGTTCAGCTTGAAAGGATCAGGTCTATCAAAACGGATCTTAAAATTCGATCAATTTTTTTGATGGGTTGAAGAGGAGGACAGCGCAGAGATATTTTCGATATCTCGGCAGGAGTTGGATTATTCTGCGAATACAAATATTCTGACAGGAACAGAATAACGCAGCTTATCTGCTGATCATGGTTTCAAGCATCTCGCGCAATGCAACCATAGAAATCCTGTTATTATCTGCTATGGCCTTTAGTGTCATGCTCGGTTCCGCCTCGACACTTTTCTGGCGGAGAGCAAGCTGTAGCGAAACTGCTGCAATATCTGCTTCGTCTGCGACCTGCTGCAGGGTCTTTCTCCCCAGCCCTTCTGCAGGAAGTGTGTATTTTCCGCTTTCAGCAGGAGCGATATGCTGATAGAGCTTTTCGGCAGTCGTGTTGTTTCTTACGGCAATTTCCGCAAGGGTTTCGTCAACCGATGTGACGCTGAAGCCTGCTTGTATGAGTTTTGTCTTCAGCAGCTCCGCATCTCCTCCAAGACCCGGCTGACGGGCAAGCTCGACAAGCGTCATGGTTTCGGCATGAGGGACCGGTGGCTGTTTGTCCCGTTGTTCCCAAGAATCTGAAACGCGGTTTCCGAAATCGATAATTGCCGAAAAAGG
>RRYU01022209.1_pt1:7500-40847 | contig 40847 bp, 34 predicted proteins | sample 2162651 | NCBI WGS metagenome assembly RRYU01 (sample SAMN10267283, study PRJNA491782) | microbial mat metagenome | isolation source: biomat in the production well | place: Japan: Minami-Kanto gas field, natural gas well KTG3 | collected 2017-06
AGAAAATAACAGGTATCATTTTTGCAAAGAGGATAGACTCCTATGATATGGCGACCGGCAAGATGATTATAAATAACCTGATCAGTAAGAGGTAAAAGCTTTCGATGAGGACATTCACTACATTTCACCCTCGGTTTTTGACAAATTCCTTTCCTCCACTCATTGCCGCATGCAGGAGAATATCCCGACTTGCCTTTCGCAGATTCCCAGCGTATCGGAAAAACGTCGTTACGTCCTCTGAACAGATCCTGAAACAGTTGAACTTTCTGCTGTAATGTTAATTGTACAAGCTCTTCTCCCTCTGTTTCACTGGTCTTTTCCTGTATAGGATCGAACTCATTCAAAGGTATGCCATGTTCTTCAAGCAAAGATTTCAGCCGGGCATTTTCTTTTTGCAATTGCCGCAACAAATCTTGCAACCGTTCATAATCGCTTTTGTCTCCACTGTTTTTCATGGCTTACCACTATACCGATTGATCTATAACAGTCTCCACAATAGTGAAAAGTACGGAGATAACGTCAAATGAAACAGTCGGCTCCTAATACTCTGCTCAACCCTTCAGCCATTGCCCATGAACATTTGATGATGTAGGTTGTTTATGAAAAGCTATCGCTACATTGATAATGTCAAGGTATCGGTTGTTTATGCAGCAATCGCACATAACTTTTATTGGTAATGACTTAACCGATAGTTCATGAACAGGACAGCTGATTTTCGTATAACAATGGTGTAACAAAAACAGCATAAATAATGCCTAAAAAGCAACATTTACGTATAATTGGAGGATATAAGCGGGCAAGACAAAAGCCCATAAGTCACTTACTTACAGGCTTTTACGAGTGTGGGTGATAGAGGAGTCGAACCTCTGACCTCTACCATGTCAAGGTAGCGCTCTAACCAACTGAGCTAATCACCCGAAGGGCAAATAATATATGATTTCATCCGTGAAAACCAAAGCACACGGATGCTGAAATCAGGCGATTTTTTTCTTTTTGCCGTCTTCGTAATAAAATTCCGGTTCACCCTCACCATCAATAACCGCTTCGGTGATAACGCACTTCCGAACGCCGTTCATGGAGGGAAGTTCGAACATGATATCGATCATGATGCCTTCCAGCACAGAGCGTAACGCACGTGCGCCCGTACCCCGATCGATAGCGCATTCAACGACTTTGTCAAGCGCTTTGTCTTCAAAAACCAGTTCGCACTCCTCCATTTCAAACAGCTTCCTGTACTGCTTGATAAGCGCATTCTTGGGTTCAACAAGAATGTTACGCAAAGCTTCGCTGTCGAGAGGGTCGAGCGTGGAAATGACCGGCAAACGGCCGATAAATTCAGGAATCAGACCATATTCATGCATATCATCCTGGGAAACCTCTTTGAGAATTTCCGGATCTGACTCAAGCTGCTGCGCCTTGACTTTTGTACCGAACCCGATAGAAGCTTTTGCAACCCTGCGACCTATGATCTTGTCGAGGCCTTCAAACGCACCGCCGCAGATAAAGAGAATATTCTTCGTGTTGACATTGATAAGCTGCTGTTCGGGATGCTTTCTACCGCCTCTTGGCGGGACTCCGACAACCGCTCCTTCGAGAATCTTCAACAGTGCCTGCTGCACTCCTTCGCCGGACACGTCACGGGTGATGGAGACATTCGCAGATTTTCTGGCGATCTTGTCGATCTCGTCAACGTAGATAATACCTTTCTCCGCCCTTTCGAGGTTGAAATCCGATGCCTGCAGAAGACGAGCCAGAATCGTTTCCACATCGTCACCGACATAACCCGCTTCCGTTAGAGATGTTGCATCGACGATGGTAAAGGGAACTTCGAGAAGGTTTGCGAGCGTCTGGGCAAGCAGGGTTTTTCCCGTTCCGGTAGGACCGATAAGCAGGATGTTGCTTTTCTCGATCACCACATCGTCATCATCACGTACCCACTCCTGCGATTCGATACGCTTGTAGTGATTATAAACCGCTACAGCCAGTGACTTCCTCGCCCGTTCCTGACCGATAACATACTGACCAAGCAACTCCATTATCGATTTCGGAGAGATCAGACGCGGCTGAAAAGGCTGGCTGCTTTCCGGAGCTGACGGTTTTATGGCACTGATTTCCTTACGAAGAATTTCAACGGAACTCATGATGCAGCGGTCACAGATAAACGCACTCGGACCGGCAACCATACTGTTCACCTCATCACTACCTCTTCCACAGAATGAGCACAGGACAACATCGTTTCCTCCACCTCCTGCCTTCTTCTTCCCTTTCACCCCGTTATTTTCCTTTGGCATAACAAATCTCTCCCCTTAAAAACCCATCCTTGCAAGGCTGTCAAGAACGTGCTGAATTACAATCGAAAGTTTCGGATGGTCTTCCTCGAAGTGCCCGACTGCATCACCGAGGCGCTCTGTCAATCCTTCCTGTTCGTCTTCTATGGCTGCGTCTTCATGAACGAGCCTGCTGATATCCTTTTTCAGTTCTGTCAGCACCTCACCGGTGCCTTCATCAACCGTTTTGGTTTGTTCGAGTTCTTCGTGCAACTGCACGAGCAACTCCTGCAATCTCTGCTTTTCCATAGGGCAAAATTTATGGTCATGGAAGATTCGTACAACCCATCAGATAACGATCGCACTCACGAGCTGCCGCCCTGCCTTCATTGATAGCCCAGACAATCAGGCTCTGGCCCCTGCGTGCATCTCCTGCCGCAAAAACCTTCACCATGCTGGTTCTGAAATCACCGTATTCGGCTTTGATATTCGAACGCTCTCCCTGCTCAACTTTCAACTGTTGTAATAACCCTTCCTCGGGCCCTAAAAATCCCATGGCAAGCAAAATCATGTCCGCAGGGATGATTTCTTCCGTTCCGGAAACCGGTTCGGGAATCGCACGTTCTTCTTTTTTCACCCACTTGACCTGACAGGCTTCGATCCCGGTTACATGGGCGTTACCGTCACCCAGCAATTTTTTAGTCATGATACTGTATCGCCGAGGGTCGTCCCCCTGAATGGCGGCAGCTTCTTCCTGGCCGTAATCAACTATGAGGGTTTTAGGCCATTCGGGCCACGGATTATCCGGTCGGCGCTCAAGCGGAGGCTTCGGCATTATTTCAAGCTGCACGACGCTTGAACATCCCTGACGAATGGCGGTAGCCACACAGTCGGTACCGGTATCACCGCCTCCTATAACCACGACCGCCTTGTCTTTGGCGTTTATCTTCGGGGCAGCTCCGTTGAGAACGGCTTTCGTACTTGAACGGAGATAATCCATAGCGAAATAAACCCCTTTGTTATTCCGGCCTTCAACGTCGAGGTCTCTCGGCCTGGTCGCCCCGGTACAGAGAACAACCGCGTCGAACTCCTCGAGCAGCTTTTCTGCAGAATAGTCTTTACCGACATCCGTGTTCACAACAAAGGTCACCCCTTCCTGCTCCATCAGATCGACACGGCGCTGTACGACACTTTCCTTATCGAGCTTCATGTTCGGAATACCGTACATGAGCAGTCCCCCGATCCTGTCATCGCGCTCAAAAACGGTAACGGTATGACCTGCTATGTTCAACTGGTCCGCACACGCGAGTCCTGCCGGACCCGACCCGACGACGGCCACACGCTTCCCTGTACGATTCGCAACGTTCCGGGGCTCGACCCATCCCTCTTCGAAAGCGTGTTCGACTATGGCGCACTCGATGTTCTTAATGGTTACCGGAGGCTCGATAATCCCCAACACGCACGAACCTTCACACGGAGCTGGGCACACTCGTCCGGTGAACTCAGGAAAATTATTGGTTTTCATGAGACGTTCATACGCTTCACGCCAGAACCCTCTGTAAACATGATCGTTCCATTCCGGAATCAGGTTATGAATCGGGCATCCCGAAGTCATGCCGCTGAGCATAAAACCGGTATGGCAATACGGTGTGCCGCAGTCCATACAGCGGGCACCCTGCTCACGGAGAGCATCTTCCGGCATTTCCTTGTGGAACTCCTGCCAGTCCTTTATACGCTTGAGCGGTGGCCTGTCCTCGGGAACCGCTCTCTGGTGTTCCAAAAAACCTTTTATTTTGCCCATGTACTTCTTTTTCTGTTAAACCATATCCTGTATGCTCTCCGGCTCAGTTTCCGGATACGCGTGCAGGGTCGTGAACGTTTTTCTTGAATGCCGCCATAATTGCCTCGTCTCCGGTCATTCCTTCGGTCAAGACACTCTCCATGGCTTCCATTGCACGTTTGTAATCATTCGGATAAACCTTTACGAAGCGTACTCTGCTCTCATCCCATCCATCCAGAATCCTGGCAGCAAGTGTGCTGTCCGTATACTTCTTGTGACGTTCGATCATGACACACAGTTTTGCGTATTCTTTCTCGTCGTCAATCTCGTAGAGTCCGACCATCTGCATGTTGCAACGTTGCTCGAATGTTCCGTCACTGTCGTAGACATAAGCAATACCGCCTGACATACCGGCTGCAAAGTTCTTGCCTGTCGAGCCGAGGATAACAACCGTACCACCGGTCATATACTCACAGCAATGATCCCCGACCGCCTCGACAACAGCCTCAAGTCCACTGTTTCTGACACAGAAACGCTCACCCGCCATACCGCGGATATAGGCCTCACCGGATATGGCACCGTAAAACGCAACATTGCCGATAATAATATTCTCTTCGGGTGTAAAGGTGGACTGTTTGGGAGGATATGCAATAATCCTGCCTCCCGACAGCCCCTTTCCGAGATAATCGTTAGCGTCACCTTCAAGCTCAAGAGTCATACCCTTCGGAATGAATGCCCCGAAACTCTGTCCGGCAGAGCCGTAAAACTTTATATGTATCGTATCGTCGGGCAACCCATCGCCTCCGTGCGCTTTCGTCACTTCGTTGCCGACAATCGTACCGACAACACGATCGGTGTTGTGTATCGGCAATGTCGTATTGACCTTTTCTTTCCTCCTGATGGCAGGGTCACAGATTTTGAGAAGGGTTTTGATATCAAGGCAGCCGTCTATACCGTGGTCCTGTCGGGTTGTGTTGTACAGGCTTTCACCCTCTTCGCCCGGTTCAGCTTTGTAGAGAATCTTGGAAAGATCGATTCCTTCCGCCTTCCAGTGCCTGATAGCTTTCCTGGTTTCAAGACGATCGGTGCGGCCAACAAGCTCATTGAGAGAACGAACACCGATGTTCGCCATATACTCGCGTACCCCCTGAGCGAGAAAACGCATGAAGTTTTCCACATGCTCGGGTTTCCCGGTAAAGTTTTTCCTGAGTTCAGGATTCTGGGTCGCGATACCTACCGGACAGGAGTCTTCCTGACAAGCGCGCATCATGATACACCCCATAACGATAAGCGCGGTTGTGGCAAAACCGAATTCCTCCGCGCCAAGCAGGGCTGCGATGACAATATCACGTGCGGTTTTCATCTGACCGTCTGCTTCAACGATGATTCGGCTTCGGAGGTTGTTCAGCACCAGCGTCTGGTGTGTTTCGGCAAGTCCCAGCTCCCATGGCATACCTGCATGCATGATGCTGGAAATCGGGGATGCACCGGTACCGCCGTCGTGGCCGCTTATAAGAACAACGTCGGCATGCGCCTTGGCAACACCTGCTGCGATGGTTCCGACACCTACCGTCGAGACGAGTTTAACATTGATTCGTGCCCCGCGATTCGCATTCTTGAGATCGTGAATCAGCTGCGCAAGATCCTCAATAGAATAAATATCATGATGAGGCGGCGGTGAAATCAGTCCGACACCGGGAGTCGAAAGACGGGTCTTGGCAATCCAGGGATAGACCTTGGTTCCCGGAAGCTGTCCACCCTCACCGGGCTTTGCCCCCTGAGCCATTTTTATCTGGATTTCCTCTGCATTGGTCAGATACTCGCTTGTCACACCGAAACGTCCCGAAGCCACCTGTTTGATGGCGGACATTCTCGAATCACCATTTGCTTCGGGAGTGAAACGGTCTGTTTCTTCTCCTCCTTCACCGGTATTGCTCTTGCCTCCGAGCCTGTTCATGGCTATCGCCAATGTCTGGTGCGCCTCCTTGCTGATGGAGCCGTATGACATTGCACCGGTCTTGAACCGTTTGACGATATTCTCAACCGGCTCAACCTCTTCAATCGGAACCGGACTTTTGCTGAACCTGATATCCATGAGCCCCCGAAGCGTAAAGAGCTCCTCGCTCTGCTCGTCGATGAGGCTCTCATACTTTTTAAACATCTCGTAATCCCCGGTACGACAGGCGTACTGGAGTATATGAATTGCTTCCGGGCTTAAAAGGTGTCCTTCCCCGTCGTGCCGCCATTTCCTTTCTCCACCGCTCTCGAGACCGGGATCGACATCGTTTCCGGAAACAGGAAAAGCAGCCTCGTAACGCTTGCGGACTTCTTCCGCAATCACATCGATGCCTACGCCCTCTATCCTTGATGGCGTTCTGGCAAAGTACGAATCCACGAGCCGTGAGTTGAGGCCGACAGCCTCAAAAATCTGGGCACCGTTGTAACTCTGAACTGTAGAAATGCCCATCTTGGCCATGGTCTTGACCACGCCCTTGATAATAGCTTTTATATAGTTTTGCACGGACGCTTCCGCATCCTGATTCACAATCTGTCCCTTGTCGACAAGTTCTCTGATCGATTCAAGTGCCAGATAGGGATTAACTGCTCCTACACCATAACCGATAAGCAATGCGAAATGGTGAACCGTTCTGGGCTCCGCAGACTCGAGAATCAGGCCTGCTCTTGTGCGAAGGCCTGCATTGATCAGAAAATGATGCAGCCCGGCTGAGGCAAGCAATGCGGGAATAGGGGCGAGTGTTTCATCAACCGGTCCCCTGTCGGAGAGAATAATCAGGTTTGCGCCATTATCGATCTCGTGTTCACACTGACGACAGATATCCTGCATCGCAGTGTCAATCCCCTTGCCGTCATCCTTGACTTTATAAAAAATAGGGATGGTAATCGCCCTGAAGCCGGGCTTGTCTATGTTGCGTATCTTCTCGAGCTCTTCTTCGGTAAGTACCGGTCGATTGATTTTAAGCCTGTGACAATTATCCTCGGTCGGCGTAAGCAGATTGCCCTCTGCACCAAGCATCACCATTGTGGAGGTAATCACCTCCTCCCTGATAGAATCGATCGGCGGATTGGTAACCTGCGCGAAAAGCTGCTTAAAATAGTTATAGAGCAGCTTCGGCTTGTTTGACAGCGCGGCAAGAGGCACATCGTGCCCCATCGACCCTACTCTCTCCACACAGTTCATTGCCATCGGAATAAGGTGAAGTGCGATATCCTCCTCGGTATAACCGTAAAGCTTCTGGCGTGTCGAAAGCCTCAGCGTCTCGTCATCTCGTTTTTCAGCCGAGTCACCGGCAAAGGATTCAAGCTCGAGCAAATGCTTGCGGAGCCATTTCGCATAAGGCTTTTCCTTGGCAATGGTTTCCTTGATCTCCTTGTCGGATATGATACGCCCCTGAGCCGTATCGACAAGAAACATCCTGCCCGGCTGCAAGCGGTCTTTTCTGAGAATTCTTTCAGGCTCGATGTCAAGCACACCGGCTTCCGAGGCCATCACAACCAGATCATCCTTGGTAATGTAATACCGTGACGGACGCAGCCCGTTACGGTCGAGAATCGCCCCGATCTGAACACCGTCGGTAAACGCAACAGAGGCCGGCCCGTCCCAGGGCTCCATCAGACAGCTGTGATACTCATAAAAAGCCCGTTTGTCTTCCGCCATACTGCTGCTGTTGTTCCAGGGCTCCGGAATCAGCATCATGGCTGCATGGGCAAGCGAGCGACCACTCAGCGCCAGCAATTCAAAGATATTGTCCAGGATTGCAGAATCGCTCCCGTCCTCCATGATAACAGGCTTGATATGCTCTATGCTGCTGCCGAACAAATCGGACTCGAACATCTTCTCCCTGGCCTTCATCCAGTTGATGTTGCCCCGCAGTGTGTTGATCTCACCGTTATGGCTCAGAAAGCGGTACGGATGGGCGCGGTCCCAGCTCGGAAACGTATTGGTACTGAACCTTGAATGCACCATAGCGATGGCACTTTCCATATCGGGATCGGTGAGTTCAGGATAAAACAGCGATACCTGCTCGGGGAGAAGCATCCCCTTGTACACGATTGTACGGTGAGAAAGGCTGCTCATATAAAAGTAGTTGCTCCCGAGAAGCCCTGCCGTGTACTTCACCCGCTTGGTGATCCGGCGGCGAATAACGTAGAGTTTTCTGCCAAACTCCTCATCAGAAGTAATATCCTTTCCTTTCCCGACAAAAAACATCTTGACTACCGGCTCCTGCGATTTCGCCGTTTTCCCCAGCGAATCGTTGCAGGTAGGAACTTTTCTCAGGCCGAGAAACTTCTGGCCTTCGGCCTGAACCATCTGGCGGCAGATGTCCTCGATAGCCCTGCGCTGTGAAATGTCGGGAGGCATGAACGCCATACCGACAGCATATTCGCCCTGTGCCGGAAGTTCCATGTCCCGTTCCCTGCAGGCTTTTCTGAGAAACCTGTCAGGAATCTGCACAAGAATACCTGAACCGTCTCCGGTATTATTTTCACACCCGCAAGCACCGCGATGCTTCATTTTTTTCAGCACTTCCAGGCCCTGCCGCACTATTTCATGAGACCGAACACCTTTAATATTGGCCACAAAACCCACTCCACAGGCATCATGCTCAAAACGTGGGTCATAGAGCCCTGCCGCTTGCATTGCTTTCATATGTACAGGAACTTCTTATCAAAATTATTTCTAAAAAAAGCGCTCTCGAATTTGAAGGGGAGAATATAAACTTTTTTCAAAGAATATTCCCGAACAGCGGCGAACCGGCAATTACACTTTGCCCTGGTTAGCCACCGCACTGATTGCTTTCTGCAATGCCTCCTGATCGCCCAGATAATAACTTTTCAACGGTTTGAGATCGTCATCGAGCTCATAGACAAGAGGAACACCGGTCGGAATGTTCAACCCTACGATATCTTCATCGGAAATATTGTCGAGATACTTGACCAGTGCACGCAAAGAGTTACCATGCGCCGCTATAATAACATTCCTGCCCGCCTTTATCTCCGGCGCAATTTCGTCAAGCCACAACGGCAGAACACGGGCAACGGTATCTTTGAGACATTCCGTCACAGGTACCTCATCCGGCGCAAGAGACGCGTAACGAGGCTCATTACCAGGATACCGGGAATCGGTCCTTTCAAGAGGAGGAGGAGGCGTATCATAGCTTCTGCGCCAGACAAGCACCTGCTCTTCACCGTGTTGCTCGGCGGTTTCAGCTTTGTTCATTCCCTGAAGCGCCCCGTAATGACGTTCATTCAGACGCCAATCCTTCAGCACCGGTATCCACATGAGATCCATCCCGTCAAGCACGTTCCACAAGGTGCGAATCGCTCTTTTGAGAACCGATGTATACGCAACATCGAAAACAAAGCCTTCCTGCTTCAGAAGTTCTCCTGCACTCCTGGATTCTTTTTCACCTTTCTCGCTTAAATCAACATCATACCAGCCGGTGAAACGGTTTTCCCTGTTCCACTGACTTTCTCCGTGCCGAAGCAGTACCAGCTTGATCATGCGCTTCCCCTCCTTGTAAAACCATTGATTTTATTGAAGCAAAGGGCGTTGTCGCCCTATTTTACCGAGTCATGCCAATGTAATTAATCCTGATTACTTTTCTCAAACATTCTAAGCCCACCCCTTGTCCCGGGGGACAAATCTCTCCATACAGAGGCAAAAAGCCCTTATTTATAAAAAGAGCTTATGGTTTTATATGATGAAATATCCTATCTTTTGTTCTTTTGGCTCTAAAGGCCCAAATTAGTATCCGGCATTACAAGACCGACAAAAGAGAAGCCGGCCGAAGACCTTACAACGCAATATGAAGGTAGACAATTTCAGGCTACAACTTGGCAAGAAAGAATATATCCCAATCGTCATAGGCGGAATGGGTGTCAACATATCAACCACCGAGCTCGCTCTCGCCGCAGAAAAACTGGGTGGAATTGGCCATATATCCGATGCCGAAGTTTGTTATGTCTGCGATCAGACATTCAGCACATCATACACCTCTCGAAAAAGGAAAAAATACAGCTACAACGCCAACAATCCCGACAAGTCCGAGCTCTACTTCGATCTCGGCGAGGTTGCAGAGGCACAGAAAATGTACGTTGAGCACACCATATCGCAAAAAAGCGGAAACGGCGCCATTTTCATGAACTGTATGGAAAAACTGACCATGCGGGACTCTTCCGAGACTCTTCGGGTAAGGCTGTCGGCAGCCATGGACGCAGGCATAGACGGACTCACCCTTGCTGCAGGCTTGAACTTGCGCACGCTTGATCTCATAAAGGACCATCCGAGGTTCCATGACGTGAAAATCGGTATTATCATCTCGTCGATGCGGGCACTGAAGATCTTCCTGAAGCGAGCCGTCAGGTTACAGCGAATACCCGACTACATTGTCGTAGAAGGTCCGCTGGCGGGAGGGCACCTCGGCTTCAGTCCGGACGACTGGCAGACCTACGAGCTGCACACCATCGTGAAAGAAGTGCTTGATTTTCTGAAAAACGAAAACCTGAACATTCCCGTCATACCTGCCGGAGGCATCTTTACCGGAGCTGACGCAGCCGGGTTTCTCGAAGCAGGAGCATCGGCAGTCCAGGTGGCTACACGATTCACCATCACAAAGGAATCCGGTCTCCCGGACCAGATCAAGCAGCACTATCTCAACGCCGAAAAGGATGACATTGTCGTCAACACCGTCTCTCCTACCGGCTATCCGATGAGAATGCTCAAAACATCCCCGGTTCTGAACTACTCCATCAAACCCAACTGTGAAGGACTTGGCTACCTGCTCGACAACAAAGGCAAGTGCGGTTACATAGATTCATATTACAAGGCTCTCGAAACAAGGGAAAAAGGTCAGCGGATGACAATCTCGGACCAGACCTGCCTGTGTACGGGAATGGCTAAATACGACTGTTGGACCTGCGGTGACACGACCTATCGCCTGAAAGAAACCACAAACAGAATGACCGACGGAAGCTGGCAGTTGCCATCGGCTGCCGATATCTTCAAAGATTATCAGTTCAGCGAAAATCATCAGATAGAAAAACCCCTGCTTCAGGAAAACGTCAACAGCTGACCGTGAAGAGTGGAACTGTTGATTCGTTGATTTGTTTATCTGTTGAGATAACAAGAAAGTCAAAAAATGGATCCCCGGGTCAAGCCCTCGATCTTCCAGTCTCCGCCCTCCGACCTTCCCAGTCAAGTCATGCCGGACTTGATCCGGCATCCATTTCTACTCGCAATACCAATACTGGATTCCCGTGTCGAGCACGGGAATGACACTTATTTTCTCTCGTCTCTTTTTTCTTGTCTCTCGTCTCTCCTTCTCGCCCCCCCTCGGAACACTGGCTCATGGCCTCTGAATTCCGGCTCCTTTCCAACAAATACGCAACACCTGACGCTTAACGTTCCAACGCAGGTTATTTAGAAAAGAACTGTTACATTGGAAAGATGTGACAAAGCTTTGAAGCCGGCGGCAATCCGCCGGTTTGCACAAACCGTTTCGTTATGAAAAGAAAGCTGAGATTCCTGCTGACAACAGCTCTTGTCTTTTTTTTGTCGCTGCTGCTTATTGTTCTGTTCAATCAGCTTTATTTTTTCGCCTCACTTGTCGGAAACCTGCATCCTGTTGCAGGCTATGCCGTTTTCGGGGCAGGTGCCGGTATTTTCTGCATTCTTGCCTTTTCTCTCTTTACACTATGGCACTCCCCTTCCGGGCCGATTTTTCCGGAAAACGAAACATCGCCTTCCTATGATGCCTATATACAGTATCTTGGCAAGCGTCAGCCTACACACTCCACGCACCCGGAACCCCTCAGGGAAAACCGGGACCAGAGATGGCTCACCGCCAACCACAAGCTGCTCGAAACCGATGCATTGAATATCACAAAGGAAGTGGCGATCAAGAACTTTTTCATCGGCGCATTCGCCCAGAACACCTCGTACGGTACAACAACATCATTAACGAACAACCTGAAACTTGTCTGGAGAATCTACAAACTGCACCACCGCAACCATCGCGGCAGAGAGTTGCTGGACCTCTATCGTTTCACCTATGAATCGCTTCCATTATCGGACTTCCACAAGAATGAGCTTCCCTCACATATCAAGCCGATCATCCAGTCCTCCTTCGGCAACACCCTTGCGACACTTCTTCCCGGTGGTAATCTGCTTACGCCTTTTTTCCTGAACTTTTTCCTTGCCGGATCGACCAATACCTACCTCACCTGTCTGGCAGGCATTATCAGCACCCACTACTGTCAGTCACTTTCCGAAGAAGACAAGGCTGAAATAGTTCGCCAAAGCCAGTTCGAAGCCTCGTTCATGCTCAAGGAAGTTGTCAAGGAGTGCAACCCGATACTCTCCCAGACAATCAGCAACGCCGTAAAAAAAGCCGGCGTGGAAAGCCTTGACAGCGTCCAGGTTCCATCTTCCGGCGGCAACATCGCCCAGGACATTGTTTCCCATGTCGCACAATCGCTGAAAAACATCATCAGGGAAAACGTCGAGTCGGAGAAAGAGAAGCCGTAAAATCGGAATTCAGAATCCTGAAGCCGGAATCCAGATATCCATAGCTGTTGATTTGTTGAGTCGTTGAGCTGTTGAATTGAAGTGAAAAGCAATGAGCAACGAGTGCTGAGTACTACGGTGAAAATAGTATGCATGTGCAGAGACAAGATTGAACGGCTTGAATGCGAGATAGCATGAAAGTCATGCCGCACTTGATGCGGCATCCATAAGGCCTTTCATGATCAGCATGGATTCCCGTGTAAGCCCCGTGAAACAGATGTCCGGATTTCACGGGTCAGGCCCGAGGATGACACAAGAGAGAAAGTGCACCCCTCCCCTGATAGCTTTTTGGACTTTTGACTTTTCCCTTTTGACTTTACTTTCGCAGCCCCCTGAAAAACTCCTGAAGAAGGCTCTGAGCCTTGTGTTCGAGAATACCACCGTACACTTCCGGCTGATGATTGAGATCCTGTGAGGCAGTGATATTCATGACTGTACCGCACGCCCCCATTTTCGGATCGTACGCCCCGAAAACCAGCCTGCCCACTTTAGCATTGACGATCGCACCGGCGCACATCGGACATGGTTCGAGCGTAACGGCAAGTGTACAGTCGTTAAGGTATTTACTCCCGAGAGTAGCCATGGCCGCAGTAAGCGCTATGATTTCAGCATGTGCCGTTGCGTCCGTAAGCTCCTCAACCTGGTTATGCCCTCTCCCGACAATATGGCCGCCGGCATCAAACACGGCCGCCCCGACAGGAACCTCTTTTTTCTCATAAGCCTTGATCGCCTCACGAAAGGCTTGTTCCATGTAATATGAAAGATCCATTATCCCGATTGAATTTTATCTAACCACCAATTTTTGCTATTATAAGCTTTTTGTTTGCCAATTTTCAGGGACATCCATCCTGTTGTGTTATTTTAACAAATATCCAAGCACATGAATATTCACGAGTATCAAGGTAAGGACATCCTGCGCAAGTTCGGGGTTTCTGTACCTAAAAGCATCGTTGCGTTTTCCGCCGATGAGGCAAGGCAGGCAGCCGAGCAGCTGTTTGAAGAACAGGAAAGCAGCGTTGTTGTCGTCAAGGCCCAGATTCATGCCGGAGGGCGCGGAAAAGCCGGCGGGGTAAAGCTCGCAAAATCCCCGGAAGAAGTTCACGGTATCTCGCGCCAGATGCTCGGAGCCACACTGGTAACCCATCAGACCGGACCGGAAGGCAAAGAAGTCAAGCGTCTGCTGGTTGAAGAAGGCATGAACATCGAAAAAGAATTTTATGTCGGTATCACCCTTGACCGTGCGACATCGAACAATGTTTTGATGGTTTCCACCGAAGGCGGCATGGAAATTGAAAAAGTTGCTGAAGAAACGCCGGATAAACTGCTTAAAATCCAGATTCATCCTCTCCATGGTATTCAGGGATTCCAGGCTCGTCAGGCCGCGTTTTTCCTTGGACTTGAAGGTGACAACTTTAAAAATGCCGTACGCTTCATGACGGCACTGTACCGGGCTTATGTATCAGTCGATGCCTCTCTTGCCGAGATCAACCCTCTCGTGATAACCAAAGAAGGACGGGTTCTGGCACTCGACGCAAAAATCAATTTCGATGCAAACGCTCTTTTCCGCCACAAGGATTTCCTTGAACTCAGGGATACCAGCGAGGAAGACCCGTTTGAAGTAGAAGCCTCCAAATCAAACCTTAACTATGTCAGGCTCGACGGTAATGTCGGTTGCATGGTCAACGGCGCAGGTCTGGCTATGGCAACGATGGATATGATTCAGCTTGCAGGTGGTAAGCCGGCAAACTTCCTCGATGTCGGCGGTGGCGCCAGCCCCGAAACGGTAAAAGAAGGCTTTAAAATCATCATGAGTGACAAAAATGTCAAAGCCATTCTTGTCAACATTTTCGGGGGAATCGTCCGTTGTGACCGTGTTGCCGGAGGCATCATAGAGGCTGCAAAAAAAGTAGGTCTGAATCTTCCGGTTATTGTTCGGCTCGAAGGAACCAACGCAGAAATCGCGCAGAAAATGCTTGACGAGTCAGGGCTGAATCTTATCGCAGCAAACGGACTGCGGAACGCCGCGCAAAAAGTCAACGAAGCACTTGCAGGCTAACCGTGTCTCTGCAGCAATACTCAGTCAAACCCCTCTCTGTACAGTGAGGGGTTTGTTTTTGCCTATAAAACCACAGGCGCTTTGTATCAACATAACCTCGACAGAAAAAAGGAAGAAGAAAAGAAGGGAAAAATAACCGAAGGGTATAACCAGCTTCAGAGGCGCTCTCACGCCTCTTCACCGGGTTCAACAACAGATCAGAAAACACCAGAAAACATGGATCACGCTATCTAAACATATCAACATGTACGTAACCTTATCATCAAAACCCTGATCTGCTGCAGAACATTTCAAGCAGCAACACTAACCTAACTGGATAGTAAAAGTACCTGTTCCTACTCAAGCACTTTCATAATATAGGACGACCATTTTCTGCAAACCTTGCATGCTTTTTGAAAAAAAATAAAAATGTTTTTTCCCACGGTTATTCTTCAACGGTTTGATCAACCACCTGAATTTTATTTCCTTATACATCAACACGTCAATCAACCATCTCATCCCTGCAGAAAACATGACGGACAACAACAACGGTAACCCCGAAAAAGGCATCTGCAGTTCCTGCGGACTCTGCTCGATCACGGAATGGCCCATGCATGAAAGCATTCAAAGCTGTGTCTTCAAGAACGGATGGCTCGGAAAGAGAGAAAAAAAACTGTTCGACAGGGAAAGAAAGCGGGATAATCCGGAAGAAATGCGCTTCGGCATCACGCTCGAAAGGTTTACCGCGCAGCTCAAGAACCCTCTGCCCGATGCACAGTGGAGCGGAATCGTTACCAACATTGCCCGCAAAGCATTTGAAAGCGGCATGGTCGAAGGAGTTGTGACCTTGCACCGGAGTGAGGAGAACCGTTTTTTTTCAAAACCGGTTCTCGCAATGACAACCGAAGAGATCGACGCGTCCAGAGGCAACAAACCGGTACTCTCACCCGTCCTCAGATCCCTGCAAACCGCCGCGAGAAAAAAACTCAGGAAAATTCTCGTTATCGGGGCCGCCTGTCATATTCACACTCTCAGGGATTTTCAGGAAAGGTTTCCCTACCTGCAGGACATGGAGATCTATACCGTCGGGATTCCTTGCGTCGACAATGTCCAGAGAACCAGATTCAACTGGATTCTTGAAAGAATGTCCAGATCACCCGGCACAGCCTGCCACATGGAATTCATGCAGGATTTTCGCATCCACATCAAGCATACCGGCGGTTCTGTCGAAAAAATCCCGTTCTTCAGTCTGCCGGAGGAACTGTCGAACCCCGATATCTTCCCGGAAGCCTGCATGGGATGTTTCGACTACCTCAACAGCCTGTCGGATATTACCGTCGGGTACCTCGCGGCGAAGCTGCTTCCCGACCAGAACCGGCAATGGGTTATGGTCAGAACACCGAAAGGCCGAAAATTGCTCGACCTGGTGAATGATGAACTCGAACGCTATCCGGAAGAGGGTAACTGGGAGTGTAAAAAGTTTATTCTGCAAAACACCGAACGGATAATTGCCGGCATGAAAGAAGAGAAGGCCTCATACTCTCCGGACAGAAAAATACCGTTGTGGATCGGACATGCGCTTTCCTGGCTGCTCAGCATGTCCGGACCGAAAGGCATCGGCTTTGCACACTACTCGGTTGATTTCCATCTGATCAGACACTACTATTATGTCAAATACAGGCATCCCGAGCAACTCACCGTGCTTGTCCCCCGTCATGTCCGGTCAATCCTTCAGGAATACGACCTCCCTCTCTAATCCTGTGATGCTCCGTTAAAAAGATCTCTTTTCCTGAACGGAGCAAGGAGCATTCGGGAAAAGATTTTCGGCTTTGTCAGCCACGTTATTCTTGGCGAACGGGACTTGCTGACAAGCATTTTTTCACAGAGAAACCTCGTAACCGTATCGACGTCGTCAGCCATGATATTGAAGAACTTTCTCTTCTTCGTGCTTTCAGGAGAATCATCACTGAGTGTTTCAAGAAGCAGATCGGTAACAACCATTCCCGGACTCAGGCTGCCGACTTGAACCGGCGCACCACCGGCTTCGTTGGCAAAAGCACGGGTGAAGTAACGCAAAGCACTCTTCGACGTACCGTAAATCGACATGCCGTCCATGATGAAACCGTCACTGCCAAGCCCCTCCATATTGAAAATCTTGCCGCCTCCCTGCTTCTGCATGGCCCGAAAGGGAACGACGGTACCATTGACGACACCAAGTATGTTGACCTGAAAAATCTTTTCGATTGTTTCCTGCCGCAACTCCCAGACCTTTTGGGTCTCATGGCTGAGCCCGGCATTGTTCACCCAGATACCCACCGACCCGAAACGCTTCACTGCCGTTTCAAGCAGTGACTCCATATCACCCCGCGTTCTCACATCAGCAACCACTCCGCAGATACTGACTCCAAACGACGCAAGCCTCTGAAGCGCGTTCTCGACACCCTCTGCAGTCGTACCGCAGATTGTCACGCTGCACCCTTTTTCAAGAAATCTTTGTGCGAGACCGAGACCGATTCCCCTTGTCCCGCCAGTAATGACAACAGATGTACCGCTCATACCGCTTGTTTTTTTGTTTACGCTTGTTTACGTATGACAATATAGTATCCAGCCTGTTAATGCTGCTTTCATGAATTATCGTATCTTTGCTGTCACTTGAAATTTTCCTGACACACCGGCATCCCGGTTCTATGCTCGAAGCGCGAAACATCAATCTGAGTGCAGGCACGAAAGATCTCCTGCTCAATGCATCCTTCCGTATCGGCGGCAGGGACCGTATCGGCCTGGTAGGACTCAACGGTACCGGAAAATCAACACTTCTGCGTTTTATAAACGAAACCGGTTCCGGCCGTTCGATAATTTCAGACGGGCAGATCATCCGGTCATCCGAAACAACGATAGGCTACCTTCCCCAGGAAATCTCTTTTGAAGGGAACCTGGAAAAAAGCGCGCTGCACTATGTGCTTCAGGCCAACAAAAAGCTGAACGAACTGTCGGCAGCCATCGACCGAATGCAAGAGAAGCTTGCCGAACCCGGGCAGGACCATGAAAGCCAACAGTATCACCGGCTCATTGAAAAGTACAGCGAGGCCTCCCTTGAATTCGAGCGCCTCGACGGATACAAAATGGAAGCGGAAGCAGAAAAAGTGCTGAATGGACTGGGGTTCAGCCAGACGGGGTTCAAAAAAAAGGTCAGGGAATTTTCCGGTGGCTGGCAGATGCGTCTTTTAATCGCCCGGCTGCTCTTGCAGAAACCGACTCTGCTCCTGCTCGATGAACCGACAAACCATCTCGATATCGATTCCCTGAGATGGCTTGAAAACTACATGCTGAATTATGAACACAGCTGTATTATCGTTTCGCACGACCGATTCTTTCTCGACAAAATCACAACCAGAACACTTGAAATCAATTTCAGGACCATTCACGAGTACAAGGGAAACTACAGTTACTACGAAAAAGAAAAAGCCCAGCGCTTCGAGCTCATGATGTCGAAGTATGAGAACGATTTAAAAAAAAATGGCCCACCTGAAAGAGTTTGTCGAACGGTTCCGCTACAAGGCGACAAAAGCCAAGCAGGCACAGAGCAGGCTGCGCCAGATGCAGAAGCTCGAAGAGGAACTTCAGGCCCCCGAGGATGATCTGTCAGGCATCTCTTTCAGTTTCCCGAAAGCCCGGCACTCCGGAAAGGAAGTACTCAAACTCGAACAAGTCACCAAATCCTGGCCGTTACCCGACGGGTCGCGGAAAGTCGTGCTTGACGATATCAATCTCGAAGTTCTGCGCGGAGACAGAATAGCCATAGTAGGCTCTAACGGCGCGGGTAAAACAACCTTCTGCAGGATTGTCTCCGGTGACCTCGGCTACGAAGGGAAAATGGCGCAGGGGCATAATGTCTCCCTTAACTACTTTGCCCAGCACCAGACCGAAAACCTGAACCCTGGAAAATCGGTTCTCGAAGAAATGATGGATGCCGCTCCCGATGCGCAATCTCAGCGGAAAGTCCGGGATATCCTGGGGTGCTTTCTTTTCAGCAGCAACAGCGTGGACAAAAAAACCGCCGTTCTTTCAGGAGGTGAAAAATCGAGACTGTCGCTTGCCAAGATCCTGCTGCAGGCATCGAACCTGTTGATAATGGATGAACCGACCAACCACCTGGACATGCGATCAAAGGAAATGCTGATCGATGCCCTCGAGAACTATGACGGAACCCTGATGCTGGTCAGCCATGATCGCTACTTCCTCGACAGCCTTGTCAACAAGGTCATTGAGATTAAAAACGGTTCGCTTCAGGTTTATCTCGGCGGTTATGCGGAATACCTTGAAAAAGCGGAAAAAACCTGGGCAGAAGAACAAAAAAAGACAGCTCTCTCGCAGAAAAACTCCGGCGAAAAAAAAACATCCTCTGCTAACCGTCAAAAACAATCTTCTGGCAACAGTAACAAATCGAAAGTCGAAAAACTGGAAAAAAAGATCCGGAAACTCGAAAAGCAGAAGCAGGAGTACGAAACGACAATGGGTTCACAGGATTTTTATTCCCTGCCGGAAGCGGAAACAAGGCAAACTGTTGACCGGTATCATGAATTGTGTACTGAAATCGACCGGCTCTACGAGGAATGGGAATCCGTAGCGTCCTGACCGATTATTGTCGTGCTGCCGGATTTTCTCGGTTCAGGTTCCGGCAATGGAACCGCACGATACCCGAACACTGCCGCTGCATAGGGAATATGCCTTTCAGGGAAAACAATACCCAGATCCCTGAAGACCGATTTTCCTTTCTCCGTAGCAAACAACATCATAACCGAATGCATCCAGCACGAACCGATATCGAGTGAAGCCGCAGCCAGCATCATGTTCTGCATGGCAAGCGTACAATCATACTGGGGAGCGAGCGCAGTACTGTCGCCGGTTACAATAACAAGGGCAGGTGCATGATAGAATACACTGAAATCATCTCGCCGGGCAACTTCACGCAGAGCCTCGACATCCGATTCCAGAAATACCGTTTTACAGGAAGCTTCGAGTTTTTCCAGAAGAGAACGATTCTGGATAACGGTAAAATGCCATGACTGCTGGTTCATCGCACTCGGAGCATAACGGCCGGCCTCGAGAATCATCTCGAGAGACTCGCCATCCAACTGACCGGATTTATACACCCGGATGCTTCTGCGCTTGAGAATGGTATTGATCGTATCGTTCATATATAAACTCCCTGGTCAGGATCCCGCTATTCGCCGTTAACATGCATACAAGAGTCGAAAACATCGTAATTGCTGTCCACATGAAGGTCGGCAAGCGGTTTCAATGAACGCACATGGTGATGTTCACACTCGAGCACCTTCCACCGGTAACCGTCTGCGGGCTCCTTGCAGCGCAGCATCTGGTTGATCTTGGTCTCGTGGTAGGTCAGATCGATAAAAACCCTCAGATCGACATCATCCGTACGTATCGCATACAGACCATCTATTATCAGTAACTGGATTTTGCTGAAGTCCGTATACAGTTGATCGATTTCTTCGGTGATAATATCGATACAGGGAATAAAAACCTGCTTGCTGTTTCTGAAATCCTCTATGTTCCGGTGAAGCAATTTCCAGTCGTACTCGTTGAAGCCGATGGACTTGTAATCGTTGCTTATCCTATGCTCCCGCCTTTCAAGAGGAGGAACGCGGTAATAGTTGTCTGTATGAAGGATTTTTACACGGAGAGCACGCCCTTTCAGCAGAAGGGCGAGCGAATGAGCGAGTTCTGATTTCCCGGCACCCGATTCACCCGAAATAGCCACGACAAATTTGTAACCGGGATTATCCTTTTCCATCTCGTCCCTGTCAGCAAGCACCCGCTCCATGATGTACTTTGCTGCAGATTTATGCTGATCGGTTATCAGCAGAACGTCTCCTAACATATTTCCTTTACCTCTTTGTACCACATTTGCCGGCACCGTTTGGAAATATTGACTCTCGGTTAAAAGTAAGAGTTTTTACGAGGATGTCAATGAGGAAAAACCTGTTTTCTTCCGGCACTCCGATTACGTTGTCGGGCTATGCGAAAAAACATACCTCACGACCGTCTGCAGGCAGCATCGTTCCGGGCCCATTACAGCAAAAAGGCGGCTTCAGCCGCCTTTTATGCTCTATGGAAAAGCAGTTCCCGCTCTCAATCCACCTGCTGGGCTTCTTTAGCCTGACGGGCTTTCTCGATGTACTGTGCCTGGATATCCCTCGATACATTGTATGCCTTTGAAAGGCTGTCGGACCCCCACAGCCTGGCATCGAACGACATGCAGATATTCCTGAGGAAAGGAATGCCGGTTTCCGTCACACGGACACCATCGTCACTCAACTCGACAATACCGTCATTCTGCATGTCTTCCAGACGAAACTTTGCGACATCGAGTTCATCGCAATAGAATTTCGGGTCTTTCCAGGAGGTTTCCTGCTTACACATCAGGTTGAGAATATGACGGCGCAACACAAGATCCTCGTCGGTCAGCAAATGACCGCGATGCAGAGGAAAACGGCCCGCGTTCACCTCGCGAATGTAGTCTTCGTGAAAACGCTCATTCTGAGCAAAAGCATACCAGGTGTCGCTTATCGAAGAAGAGCCGAGAGCAAGCATCATCTGGGTGGTATTTTCCGTGTAGCCCATGAAGTTCCTGTGAAGTGTACCGTTTTTGGCCGCCTCATAGAGAGCATCGCCCTCAAGAGCGAAATGATCCATGCCGATCTCATGGTAACCGATAGATTCGAGCATTGCCAGACCTTTGTCATACAGCTCCTGCTTGACCGCGCCGACAGGAAGATCCTCTTCCCTGAACTTGCGCTGCCCTTCGTACATATGCGGATTGTGCCCGTAGGCATAAAAAGCTATGCGGTCGGGCTTGAGTTCCATTACTTTCCTGATAGTATCGGTAACGGTTGCAAGCGTCTGCTTCGGCAATCCGTAAACAAGATCGAAGTTGACCGATGTAAACCCGATCTCTCTTGCGATATCCACTTTTTCCTTAACAAGCTCAAAAGGCTGCAACCTGTTGATTTCTTTCTGAACCACCGGATCAAAGTCCTGAATACCGAAACTCATTCGGCGGAACCCAACACTGTAGAGCGCTTCGAGATGCTCCGTTGTTGTCGAACGGGGATTTGTCTCGAAACTGAACATGTAATCATCCATCCGGTTTACATGCTCGTAAAGGCCATTGATAAGCTTGGTCAGATTTTCGGGGCTGAAAAATGTCGGAGTGCCTCCTCCGATATGCATCTCCTTGACATTGAGCGTACCGGGGAAAACATCGAGGTACATCTGCCACTCTTTCAGAAGAGCGTCGAGATAAGGTTCCTCATAGACGTGATCCTGCGTTCGATAAGCATTACAGCCACAGAAATAACAGTGATTCTCACAGTAGGGAATATGAATGTACATACTCACACCGGTAGTGTCGTTGCTGTCGTTGAAACCTTTTACCATGGCTTCTTTCCACTGCTCCTGGGATACCCCGTCGGTGCCCCATGAAGGTATGGTTGGATAGCTTGTGTAGCGTGGACCGGGGTTGCTGTATTTATCTGCAAGATTTGTTGCCATTGTAATCTTCCTCTACAAGTGTTACCTTTTTAATTCTTGTACCCGTGAAAATACACAAAACTCGGCAAAATCATAAATAAAAGGGCACCTCCGATTGAGCGTGTCAATCAATCATTTGTTATGACAACACCTTCTGAAAGCGCATCTCCCCTGGTCGGTATACTGATGGGTTCCGACTCGGATTTCGATATCATGAAAGAGGCGGCATCAGTCCTCGACGAATTCACTATTCCCTACGAAGTTTCGGTCATCTCGGCGCACCGAACGCCAAAAGAGCTGGAGCAATACGCCACGAACGCAAAAGACAACGGCCTCAAGGTAATCATAGCGGGTGCCGGCGGCGCGGCGCACCTTCCTGGAGTTACAGCCGCTCTAACGGTGCTCCCGGTAATCGGTGTCCCGATTTTCAGCAAAAAGCTCAACGGACAGGATTCGCTGTATTCCATCGTGCAGATGCCGGCCGGAATTCCGGTTGCGACAGTCGGCATCGACAACGCCCGGAACGGCGCTCTTATGGCAGTACAGATTCTCGCTCTGACCGATTCCGGTATCATGTCCGCTCTTGAAGCCTTCCGAACCAGACTGGCAGAAGCTTCGCGCATGAAGAACAGGAAAGTACAGGAAAAACTCAATGCAATCAGCTGACCACTGGATTGAAACACTGGGCCTTTCACATCACCCCGAAGGGGGGTATTACCGTGAAACCTATCGCAGCAAGACCTCTTACGAGTTCCGCAAAAGCCCGGTTTTTTCCGGAAACCGGGCATACTCAACTGCAATTCACTACCTGCTGACAGGAGACGAATGCTCAAAGCTGCACAGGATCAAATCCGACGAACTCTGGTTTTACCATACGGGCAACCCCCTCACGGTCTACTTGTTCCACGATGTCGGCTTTATGTCAACGTTTACGCTCGATTCCGGAGCCGGGGTCTTTCAGGGAATTGTTCCGGCAAACACCTGGTTCGGTGCAAGGCATGAGAGTCCATCTCCCGAAGCGTATACACTGACAAGCTGTGTTGTTGCACCAGGCTTTGATTTCAGCGATTTCAATTTAGCTGACCGTGACTCGCTCACCAGAAAGTTTCCGCAACACACCGATCTCATCAAAGACCTTACCTGATCTGCCGGACCGGGAATCTCTGTGTTCAGCCGTCATCAACCCGGCCCGAACTCGGGTTGCAGCGCCAAGCATACCCATTTGTAATCGCAGGGCATCCGCCATTTGACCTGACATCGTGGCAGGAGACATGCTGGCCTCCTGCCGACAGGATTGCGGAACGAGCCGCGCTACATCATATCGATAAACAGTGACAAATAACAGTTCCTGCCCGGCGCATATATGGCCCGGGACTCCCCTCTCACCGATCTGTTCAGATGCTCATAATATGCAACATCAAACAGGTTCTTTACACCCGCAGTAACCCCGAAATTCTTTTGAATCTGCCAGGTCAGGTCTACATCAACCAGAGTAAATGAAGGGGTTTTCGTTTCGCCAAATGCAGCCGAAATACGGTCTTGTTGCAAAACATGTCGAAAAGTCACCATCGGCATCAACGTATTATCGAGATAACTACCCCAAAGCGTATAGCGAAAATCCAGCGGGGCAATCTCAGGCAGTGGTTCGTTTCTCACCTTATCCTGACCATAGGTATAGGCGAGACTCATCTTATGCCTCATACCGGCGAACAATTGCTGCTTCCAGGTTACCTCGAAACCGGTCATAAATGCCTCTTTTATGTTCATATAGCGCCTCACCCCCGGGCTGGAAGGCATTGCCGGTTTGAGAGCCGGATCGACTTCGGAAGAGATGTAATCTTCCAGAAATGAAGCAAAAGCAGCAATATCGAGAGACGTTTCACCTGTTTCGTAACCTAACATCAGGTCGATCTGATTATTGATTTCGGGATCAAGCGCCGGATTTCCCAACATTTCATAGGGGTCCCTGCCCACCGGTAATGAGTTGATATACCGTTCGGTTATGCTGCCGCTGCGTTGCGCACGCCCCACCCATAATCCAAGAGACAGCGCTTCCGAAAGGCCCCATATCGTTCCGACACTGATATTCGGATTTACCTGCCGGGCGGTGATTTCCGGGTTTTTTGATGCGAAGTCATTACCCGGGTCAGTTGCCCTGGCGTCGTTGTATTCCAGCCGTCCCGAAAGAATGAGATCACATGCAGAAAAAGAACGGTGATACTCTCCGAATATGCCGGCTTTTGCAATCTCTCCGCCATTCCAGATATTGTCATAAACCGTCTTACCTGCCATGGGCCCCATCAGAAAGCTCCTGGCTCTCTCACCGTCTGCACGTTCAACCCTTACATCAAATCCAGTATACAATCTCCCGTCATCAAATGTCCATGTTCCTTCACTCCTCCCTCCATAACTGACGGTATTTGCCTCGGTCACCGCATTGAGCATTCTGGGACTAAGATCTTTACCGAGGTTATCCATGGTATGATCTACCAGTGTAGTGTAGGCACTTGTTTCCCAGCTTTTCAGATATTTTCCATCAAGACCCATCTCGTGCTTAGCCTTGAGCAACCAGGTTTTATCCGAACGTAAATCCATCGGTAACGCCGGAAAATCGGTATCTTTCGCATTGTTATGCGTTGCCGACATCGAAAGTGTCTGATTATCTGCAATACTCAGTCCCAGTCTGCTGCCCACACTTGCCCGCCAAAAAGAAGCCGGAACGGTAACATCATCCCCGTCCCTGTAATCTTCGCCTCTGGAAAATGAGCCGAAAAAGCCGAGGTCATACCGCTCTCCACGAAGCCCGGCAACGCCTTCCGACCGATAAATCGCTTCATTGCTCTCTGTACTGCCGGACAGCCTGCCATAAACCTCCTGTTCTTTTGAAAACCTTACGGGGGTGGACTCGAAATTAATCGTACCACCAAATCCGGTTCCGTAACGAAATGAATGAGGCCCCTTGAAAATTTCCACCTGCTCCATCATATTGGGCGCAACCTGGCTGGTCGGCGGGTCCATACGATTGGGACAGGCGGCTGCGGCACACATCGATCCGTCAACCACCACATTGAGCTGATCGTACTTGAATCCCCGCAAAACCGGATCAAAACCATAACTGCCACTTTTTCGGATGCTGCTCACCGCCGGGGTCTGATTCAGAACAGCTCCCGCATCATGGGATAATTTATCCTGGATATCCAGCCCTATCTGCTCGACATCAGCCGGATTGGGACGCATGGCAATAACCGTCACAGGCTGGAGACTGATAAACCGCTTCCTCTTGAAAGCAACTCCGGCTTTAAGCGCGGCGTTTATTTCCCGGGCGGTTAAATGCCACTCACCATAACCAATATGAGATAAAAACAGGGTATCGTTTTTCGTGTATTCAAGATAGATCCTGCCTGCCGGGTCCGAAACCCCGGATAGTGCATGGTATCGGTACGTCGCACCTGCAACAGGAGCTTTTGTTGACTTGTCAAGCAGTTGAAAGGAGCCGTTCTCATCCTGAGCCCGGCTCGCAACGGGACATAGCAACAGCAGTCCCGTTACGAGAGGGAAGAAAATCTTTTTCATCATGATAGTTGCCTCTTTGTTGGAAAAAAATGAATGTCATCAACACAAAAAGGCTTTGGGAGGCGGGGTAGGAAGAGAAGAATAAAACTCTTTGGAGATAAATGAATAGTAAAAAAAATGTGCTCTTTGGCTCGCTGTACGACGAAGATGCAAATGTCTTGTTTCAACAAGTACCGGAAAAATCTCTTTCGAGGTAACGGTAGGCATGGGTTTGTGATCTGAAGAAGCATCTTCCCGGCTCACTTCCTGCAAACGCTTCTTCAAATAACATTTGCCTTTACAATGTGATTCAGGCTTATCTCTCTTTATACAGAGGTTTTCAACGATATAGTCAAGATTCAAGGCATATTCAAAAAAAGGGAACACCGGCCTCAATGTCAGCATGATACAGAGTGCAAACAAAACGATGGTTATACATTTGTTCATGCTCCGAATGGTCTGTACGATATAAAAAACTCAGTTTACCTGATAGCTGTGAACACTGCTTTGCGCCGAAGGCAGATAGTTTACCCCGAACCAACTAACCAGAAGCACAATAAACGCCAGCCCGAGATACCATTGCAGCCGTTTTCTCTCAATCTTTTCAGCGTTCAGGTGCAGGTAGCCCAGATAGGCAAGCCATGCTATAAACGCCCATGTCTCTTTGGGATCCCAGGTCCAGTAATGCCCCCATGCTTCTTTCGCCCAGAATGCACCGAAAAGAAGACCAAATGTCAGAAACACAAAGCCCAGTATTGCCAGATAGTGTCCGATAGCCTCATTGTATTCGTTCTGTCGGGAGCGATAACCAAGATAGATATTGTGCCATGCCGCAGCCGATGCCGCAGCGAGAAGCACATAACCAACCATGTAGACAACAACATGAGGGATAAACCATACGCTCTGCAAAGCAGGCATGAGTGTTTTATCAAGAATATCAGGATAAATGAGATTGATGCTCAGGAATAACGCGGCCAAAGCCATACAGTAGAACTTGAGCCAGGTGATTTTCCAGCGGTATTCAACCAAAAAACCGACAAGCGGTATCAACGTCGCATACCATAGCCGGGTTTCACCAAGAGTTCTCAGGGGAGGCCTTTCGAGAGTCTGCCAGAAAAGCACAAGAAACACAACCATCACCGTGCTTCCTGTTCCCATCAGCAGATATGCCGGAACTCTGAATGTTTCCTTTTTTCCTGAAAGCAGACTTAACAAACTACCCCCTGCCCAGCAGACAACAGCAACACCCGCGACTATCGGAAATTCAATCCATGTCATTTTTTACCGATTTTTTCATTCCTTGCCAGAAAAACAGCAGATTACCAGCCATAATGAGATAAAAACCGAAGTAGACCGCCGGCAACCAAGGGTCTTTTATCGCCTCGGCAACACTTAACGTCGACCATTTCCCGGCTTTTTCATCGTAGCTGGCCTGATAAATTTTCCAGCCGGAAAAACTGAACGGCTTGTTAACCTCAAGAACACCAATCTTCTTTTCTCCACTGTCATTCGTAAACATAACCTCTGAAGCAAACTTCCTGGGCGTACCCGGAAGAAGAACAAGCGCGTATTGACCAACGACAAGATACCTGGAATCTATACCTGGTCCGGCAGGATTGATCCAGCCGACCTGTTCCGAACCCGCATGCATTACCCGAACTTTTGCAAAAGGGACTCCTCCCGTCGTGTCGGCAGCCACCGGTGACTCTCCTTCCCTGAAAACACCATCGGGAACCGATTCAATGACGTCGACAAGAATATTATCCCATGAAACGCTCATCCCCGGCTTGATTTCAAGCATGGCTCTGGAAGCATTCTGCACAAATTTTTCCTGCACCGGATCATAAAGCCCGAGCATTGGAGCATATTCTTCGATCCTGAAATCATACAGGTAGATAGAAAACGGCATGGCAACCATCGAGTCAGAAGCCCTGTCATATGCGCTGTTCGCTTCCTTGCCTTCATAAAGAGGCACCGCAAGCCGTTGAAGATCCGAAGAACCAAGCATACCACAGGTCACAGCGATCCAGAACCCACCGTGAAACAGCATGAACTGAAGATTGGCGACTTTGAACGGAACGAGCTTCTGTACAAAACCAAGTCCGAGATTCACCATAAACAGCACACTTACAAGAGCAAATGGCCATGATGCAAAGACACGGTTGATGCCAAGATCAACAACAAGTGCAGACCCATATTCGGGATCCTGGGGAACGATCCCGCCAATCATCGAAAGAGCAGCAATAGCCGTAATAAGAGATAGGCCGAGAGGAATACCACCAAGCCATATGACCGGAACATGTTTTCTGAAGCCGATGCCAACGGAAAAAACAAGAACAGCAAGAAAGACTGCAATAAAAGCATTAACAGGCCAAACAGGCACGGCAATACCATTGCCGCCACTCATACGTTCGATAACAAACCCTGAAACAATCAGAAAAAGTGACGTAAAAAACCCTTCCTTGAAACCAGGAGAAGTTTCACCTTTTTTTTTCTGCTTAGCGGCCATAACTGCTGTTTACTCCTTTTGTTTACAACAAAAACCTGACATAGCCACCAGAGGCGAACGCTTCAGAACATCGATGCGGGTCAGGAGAGCCGTTGTACAGCACCTGAACTATGGCTCCTCCGGTCATGAGAAAGGGGAACACATCACTTTACAAACCGGGCTTCCCTTGCTTTTGCCCACTCTGCATTGCCTCTCGATCCATTGGGCAGGATTGTTTTAGAAGAAATGCTTGCACCGAAAAATTTTGCATTTTCAACTTCTGCGCCCTTGAGATCGGTATTAACAAGATTGGCAAAGCTGAGATCGGCATTATTCAGGGAAGCCGCCGCCATATTCTCACTGAAGCTTAAATTGGCCCCCCTCAGGTCCGCCTTACTAAGATCGGCATTCTGAAGATCCACCTCCACAAGATTTGCGTCCCGGAGATCTGCTCCAGCAAAATTTACTGCGCGAAGGCTGGCCTTCTTGAGGTTGACGCCAACAAGCTTTGCTCCTGCTGTTTCGGCAAAATCAAGACCTGAATTCCCCATATCCGACCAACTCAGGTTTGCGTCCGTGAATGTAGCATTAACAAAGACCGATTGCTGCATTGCCGTTCTTGTCAAAGATGACCTGCTGAAATCGGTTCCTATAAAAAACCCGCTGCTCAGGTCAGCCTCTGAAAGCTGCGCGTCAGAGACCTTGCCTCTGCTCAGGTTTGCACCCTTGAAATTTGTCCCTTCAAGCATGGCTCCGCTCAGATCAGCCTCGACAAGGTTCGCATCGGAGAAATTTGCCTTTGCTAGCCTCGCCTTGCTGAGATTGATTCCTTTAAGATGGGTGTCCCGTAGATCAGCCATGCGAAGATCGATCATATAACTCGGATTATCCTTACGGAACTGGTTCCATGCAGAAACCCCCTGTTTGAGCCTTGCAAGAAGTGATGCATCGTAAGCGAAACCGTCCTGAACAGTAAAAAACAACAGGCAAAACAACAACGCTGTTGCCATGCTTCTTCGAAAGATTATGACAGCTCTATAGAATGATATCCTGCTTACGTTCTTCATGGCACTACCTGACAAGATTGATTGATACCTGTGCAACACCCCCATCCGTAACGGTTACGCTTTGCGGTGCCGCCTTGAGTTTTTCGCTCCAGACTGCTATCTGATAGGTTCCGGGAGGAACATTCTCGATAGTGAAACTGCCATCAGCACCGGTTTTGACGAAATAGGGGTTGTCAAGAACAACCACATAAGCCGACATTTCAGAATGAACATTGCAGAGCAGATCGACGACGCAGACTTTATCAAACGTCTCGGTCTTAACAACTCCTTTACCGTAAGTCCCCAGATTGAACGGTTTACACTTCGTCGGTGCAAAAACGTTATGATTCACATTGTCGCTGTTCTTGAAATCCACCTTCGAACCGACCACTACCGGAAGCACATGGGGTGTAAATATAAGATCTCGCTGATCCATCACATAAGGCTTCGCCGGCGGGGGGAAGGTTCCTGGAACACCTTTCAGATATACCACGACATCTTTCTTGAACCTGGCCCGCTGAGCCTCAACCGAACCGGTAATTTTACCTGCTGCTAACGCCTCTTTCTGCGCGAGAACAGCCATACTGAAAATCACCATCATGAATACCGCATTGAATAACTTCCTTCTCATAGCATATCTCCTTAAGATTATTGAAGTACTACATTAGTAACAAACAGCATATTTTCACTCACAAAAAAACAGATAACAATTGTTAATAATTCTATTGAACATCCTCCTCTTCATCTTCAGCTTCCCCGTGTACAAGAGTCTTGATATAACCAATCAGAAAATCGATCTCTTCCTTATGCAACGTAAGCCCCCAGGGCGGACAAAGATTCGACTTCCCGACCGATACGGATCCATCGCTTATTGCCGTATACAACCGACTGTCACTTCTCTCCTTGAAAAACGCTTCCTGCGTAAAATCAGCAGGGGTGGCCTCCAGACCTGATCCGTAATAACGTCCGCTGCCTTCACCATTTTCACCATGACAGATTGCGCAATAGTGCCGATACAGTCGCTTGCCTTCCACAAAAGCATACGGTACCTGCTCTTCGGTTGAACCGGAATGCTTTTCTGCAGCACTGCAACCAAACAGCAACACGACAAGAAAAACACCCCCAAACGCGGAAACTGCAATCCCGTTATTTTTGTCTTTCACTTCCATTATTGATCGCTCCTCGTCTCACTGGTTCCAGTGTTAGTCTGACCCTTTTTCAATGACATCAGATACCGGGTAAGATATACCCGCTCGCGCTCAGTAAATCCATATTGTGGTTCAACATTATCCGAACTGAACTTGCGGGGATTTTCCAGATATTCGAAAATGAAACCAGCCGTCAGGCGATTGCCGACATTTGTTATATTCGGACCTACCGTACCACCCTCGCTGCCGATCTGGTGACACGCCACACATCCTTTTTCGTCATACAGTTGTCTTCCCAGTTCCACCGGATCGGCGTCAGAATCATCTTCGAGTTCGGGCAACGTGGCCGGTATATCCTCCGTTACCAGTTCCCTCCTGAAATAATCAAGCACCATCTCTATCTCATCCGGTTCGAGGTTACCCTGCATCATCCCCAGCTGCTTGCCAAGATTGAACCTTGGCATCTGTTTCAGCATCGGACGGATAACATCGGGCTGATCGAGGAATTTCTTGATCCAGCTCTCCTGCAGCTTGCTTCCGGCAATCGTAAGATCAGGAGCGAAATCATAACCATGCTTTTTTATCTTGTGACAGTTGAGGCACTTGATGTCCCCCTCGATTTTCTCAAAATCTCCGGAAAGAAGATGTTTGTCTCCCTCACCCTCAAGCGCTTCTATTTCGTCATACGAGAGAACAACAAAGCGGGCCGGACGGCTTGCATCGGTAAACCCGAGAAGCACTGAGGAAATAGGTTCCACCTCATCCTCACTCAACCGGAAGTCAGGCATTCTCAAGTCGTCCCTGTAACTCCTTGGCGCACGAAGCTTCTGCTCGACATAACTTTGCCTGTCATGCGGAATCTTGCCTTTCATTTTACCAAAGTCCAGCAGTTCCACCGGCTTGCTTCCTATAGAAGAAAGTTCGGCGCCGATCTTTTCCGGTGTCTCACTACCGGCAACGGTCGCTCCGGCTCTCAGCAGTTGAGGTGCAATATTCTGCATGTCTTCCATGCCTTTGAGTTTATGACAGCCGAAGCAGCCGTATTTCTCAACCAGTACCTTTCCACTTTCAATCGATTCCGCTTTTATGGGAACAGCTTCCTCATAGTCCGGTTCAAAATCGAAGTCCTGATACTCACCGATAATGTACTCGACAAGAGCAGATATCTCCTCGTCGGTAAAGCGATACCTCGGCATTTTTGTTTCCGGGAAATACTTCTTCGGATCCTTGATCCATTCAAAGAGCCACTCTTTGCTGATCTTGCTGCCGACCTTGCTCAGATCGGGTGCGTCTATCGCTGCATGCGCACCACCCTGACCGTTCGTCGTATGACATATATTGCACCGGGACTGGCCCCAGATCGCTTTACCTTTCTCGGCAAGGTCCCAGTCTATATCCTCGTCCAGGTATAAGGTGTCATGGCGGGTAGTTCCCGTCATGCTGAAGAGATAGTCGGCAATTGACTCGGCTTCCTTCTTCGAGAAGTAGAATTTCGGCATGCGCGCCGCTTCATAATAGTTTTTCGGATCCTGCAACCAGTTTACCGTCCAACTGTAATTGACCTTGGTTCCCACCTCGGCAAGAACAGGACCTATTTCACGTAACCCTTCGTAACCGGGTATCATGTGACACCCGTAGCAACCATATTTTTTTATCAACCTGGAACCTTCGGCAAGAAACTCGGCACCCCGAAGATAATCTGTATCTCCATGACAGGAACTGCAGGAAGCCTGTGTCATTCTGCCCTGAAACATCGGATCGGTCCAGTGATCCACCCATCCATGGGCTTTATCGGGAGATGTTGTTGCCCTGCCCTGCCCACGGTGACAGAAGGTACAGCCGTGTTCGCTCACCGGATGATTTTCGAGATAGATAAAACTGGCCGGATGCGGGGTCAGAGGCTGACTCTCAGTCAGCCGATATGAACTTTCAATGCCTACATGACAGGTAACACAACGGTCGGCTTTGTCAGCATCCTTGATGTGAACCTGCTTGATGCCATCGGGCAAAAGCTCATTGCTTTGTATTGCCGCCAGCTTGTCATCGAGCCCTTTATGGAGAGACTCTATCTCGGCAAGCAATGTTTCCCGCTCTTTGGTTAGATCGCCGATATCTTCCTCTATGGCGGTTTTCCGCTCAAGCAGAACATCCCGGTTCTTCGTCAAACTCTCGATGTTCTCTTGAAGCATCTGCATCGTTTTTTTGTCCCGTTCCCGTTGATCACGTATGTAAAGGTATTCCACCTCGAGGTGCTTACCCCGCTTCTCCTGGAGCTGTTTCTGGTTCTGGGCGAGGGAAGTCTCTATAATATCTTTTTGAGCAGCAAGGCCTTTATACCTCTCCTGAACATCTTTACTCTGAAAAATCTTATCGGCTTCTTCGAGCCTTGCCTTAAGAGTTTGGAGTTTGTCAGCGTCTCCACTGCTCTGAAACGCCGCCATTGCCTCATCGTATTCGGCCTGAAGCTTTGATCCCTTTAATTCCTTATACTCCTGCTGGTACTCTTTCCATGGCCTCAGCTGAATCTCATCCTTCCAGATCACCCAGAAAGCAAGCCCCAAAAGCAGCAGGCTGAGAAAAGCGAACAAATACGGGGTAAACGAAGACCTGTCTTTCATATTGTGCTGCGTTAACTACAGTTACAGTTGGAAAAGCCCGAAAAGACTTGTGTTATATGTTGAACCATGGCGTTACCCAGACATATTTGACCAGGAGAACAAGACGCAAAAACATCTTAAGCGGCAAGGCAAGCATCGTCCAGAACAGAAAAGAAACCGTTATATAGGGAATCGTGCCGAGCGACGAGAGGAACTCAGCTTTATGCTTTTTCCAGTAGAGATACGGCAAAATCATGCCAAGAGCGTAGTAGATCGTCACAAGCCCCCCCCCC
>RRYU01022487.1_pt1 | contig 40787 bp, 42 predicted proteins | sample 2162651 | NCBI WGS metagenome assembly RRYU01 (sample SAMN10267283, study PRJNA491782) | microbial mat metagenome | isolation source: biomat in the production well | place: Japan: Minami-Kanto gas field, natural gas well KTG3 | collected 2017-06
GGGGGGGTTGACGCGTGTTGCGATGCGCAAGGGATCCCTGGTCGTGAATTCATCCCAGGGTGGGGGCAGTAAGGACACCTGGATCGTGCCCGATCCGCCTCAGGCGAGCGAATGAGACGCCGAGCCATCGGCGTCGACCAAAGCGAATTCAATTGAGCATCGAGGTCGGATCACATGCTCTCGCGTGTTGCAGAAAATATCTATTGGATGGCCCGCTATATCGAGCGGGCCGAGAATACGGCTCGAATCGTCACCGTCAATGCGAATCTCCTGCTGGACCTACCGAAGGGCATCGCGCCCGGCTGGCGTCCGCTGGTCGACATTACGGGTGCGAACAAACTCTTCGAGGATCATTACAAGGACTATGGCGAGCGCTACGTCGTCCGCTTCCTGATCGGCGACGAACGCAACTCCGGGTCGATCCTCACCGCACTGGTGGCAGCGCGGGAGAACTGTCGAACCATTCGCGACTTCGTTCCGCGTGAGGCCTGGGAGCTGCTGAACCAGATCTACCTCTTTGCACGTGAGGATTTATCCAAGGGTATGACCAAAGGCGGGCGGCACGCCTACCTGAAGCGGGTGATCCAGGGTGCTCAGAACATCAACGGACTGCTCTCCGGGACCATGCTCCACGACCAGGGATATGATTTTCTGCATCTCGGGCGTTTCACCGAGCGCGCGGATATGACGACCCGTATCGTCGACGTTCGTTCCGCCAATCTGCTGCCCGACGAGACGACCGAGCTACGACCCTTCGAGACCATCCAATGGGTCAGTGTCCTCAAGTCCATGACCGCCTACCAGGCCTATCGGCGCAGCGAGCAGGTGCGGGTCCTGCGCGGTCCGGTCCTGCGCTTTCTGTTCCAGAACGAGGCATTCCCACGCTCGGTCGTCCATTGCGTCGAATCCTTGCGGAACAGCCTGTCGAAGCTGCCACGCAACGAATCCGCCTTGCGCGTCGCCGGACGGCTCAAACGCAATCTCGAAGGCACAGAGCCGCGTCGACTCAATCAGCAACAGTTGCATGACTTCATCGACGACCTTCAGATCGGGATCGGGGACCTGCACCAGGAGATCGCGCGAACCTGGTTCCCGCCACCGCCGGGGTCTCAGTCGCAATCCCAATCGGAAGATTAAGCCGGATCAGGGACTCGGTCAGGCTCGATCGGCGCGTCGCCAGGGTCCATCCGGGACCCGTCTGACTTGACTGGACGCACTTGGGAAAACCCTTCAATATGAGGGCTATAAACCGCAGCTTCGGGACCAGATGGTGACCGCCGACCCCCTCTCGATCGTCGATGCCTACCTCGCCGCCCAGTCGGCGCGTGACTTTGAGGCGATGAGATGTCTACTCGCAAAGGAGGGATTCGTCTATCGGAGCCCGATTGCGGCTTTTGTTCGGGCGGAGGATTTCATCCAGTATGCCGCCTTGTCGAGTGGCATCATCATCGCCAAAGATATCCGCAAGGTCTTTGTCGATGGCGAGGATGTCTGCCATTTCCTGACCTACCTGATCCAGATTTCGGACAAGCTCAGCATTGACGTCGCCCACTGGGCGCAAGTGCGCGAGGGTCGGATCGGTCGGATCGAGGCCCTTTTCGACGCCTCGGTCTATCGTGAGCTTTTCCCGAGCGACGAGGCTCAGCCTTCAGCCTGATGTGAAGCTGACGATTTGCCATGCTCGGCAAACATGAGCATGCGATTCGAAAACGCGGGTTCCGAGTCGCTGGGTCTTGAACGCAGGTCCATGCCTCGATGCCTGATGTCGTGTCAGACCTGCCGCGAATCGACCATGTCGATTTGACAGACGGGCTCGTCGAGGGCGCGGGCGAGGTCGCGCAGAGTCATCTCGCCGAGCGATTCCGCGATTGCACTGTCGATCCCCCTCTCGATCCGTCCGATCTCGCCGTCGGGCAGGGTCCCTCGGCAGCCACTCTCGCGTTCTTCGAAGCAACGTACCGCGTCGAGCATCGATTTGACGGAGATGCCATCCGGCGAGCGTGCCGGGACGAAGGTCGGCGGCTCGCCGGTCGTTTGAATCACGAAACCCTCGTCTTCCAGCACGTTCAGCATGCGCTCGGCGTTTGTGCGGGGAACGCCGAGGTCTCGCGCGAGCTCGTCGCAGCCCCACGGAGGTTGACCTGCCTCGTACCGACGGGCCACCTGTCCTGCGAGGAGCAGGGCGAGACGCTCCCGTTGTCGATTGCTCAACTGGAGCTCGCGTGAGCGTATCCTCAGGTATTCAGGGTGCTGGTGATAGAAAGCGATGCTCGCACCGACCAACAGGATCAGCCAGGCGATGTAGATCCAGATCATGAAGAGGATCAGGATCGCCAGGCTCGAATAGATCGCCATGAGACGCGTCGAGCTTGCCATGACATACGAGAACATCCCGCCGATGACTTCCCAAAGGAGACCGGCGATCAGCGCGCCGACGATCGCGGAGGTGATCCGCACCCGGGTGTTCGGGACGAAGACGTAGAAAAAGGCGAAGGTCAGCGAGATCATCAGATAGGGGCCAAGATGACCAAATGCCTCCCAGATGTGTCCAAAGGGCTTGGCCGCGATGACCGCCTGGACGAACGGGTTGCCGCCGAGGGATGCCGAAAGCCCGACGGCCGAGAAGAAGAGGACCGGCCCAACCAGAATCACGCTCAGATATTTGCTGAAGCGGTGAGCGAAGGAGCGCTGCTTGGAGACGCGCCAAGTGAAGTTGAAGACCTGCTCGATCTTTTGAACCAAGGAGATCACGGTATAGATCAGCATGGCGAGCCCGACGGAGCCCAGGACGCCCACCCGCATGTTGTCGACAAAGGCGATGAGCTGATTGGTGATCTCGATGCCGCCCTCGCCGAGCGGGGCGAGGGCGTTCAACAGGAGCGGCTCCAGCTGATTGTGAACACCGAAGCCCTTCAAGGCCGAGAAGGTCACGGCCAGCAGGGGGACCAGGGCGAGGATCGTGGTGTAGACCAGGCTCATCGCCTGAAGCGAGAGATAGCCTTGGGTCAGATCGCGGGTCAAGGCGTAGGCCAGACGGCCGAGCCAGATCGGGAATGCACGCCAGGGTGGCATCTCGTCGAGGCGGCGGCTCCAGAGCAGCGCGTCGATGCGCTCCGATACCGGCAGGGCTTGGTTCATATGCGCGTCCTCGAAGGAGTCTTGCGGCGCTGTGGGCCTTTTGCCGTCGCGGCATTATACCGAGCGCGCGTGGGTGCTTTGGAAAACTGGGTGCGTCCCGCGTGCGTCGGGACAAGGCCGGTAGACGAGTCGCAACGGGCGCCAATGCGATGACGCGCAACGCCGTGCTCGGGTGCGCGGGGTGTAGATTGCGGCGAAAAATCGATGTGCGCTGGGTCTATCGTCAGTCGCCGCGTCTCGTCCTCAGGTCTGGTCATGGGTTGCCTTGTCTTGAAGGCCGTTTCCGACCTCTCCATATCCTTGAGCCAGCGATGCCTCGAGCTAGAGACGGCTCCCGGTTGTCCGCACCCGGTATGATCGAATCCTTCTACCAGGCATCGACTTCTGTTCACGAAACGAAGGGTCACACCCGCTATGCGTCCTTTGTGTATCTTACTCGGGGCCTCGGCCCTTATCGTTTCGGGCGCGGTTCTTTCGGCGGACGAGCCGCAGACCCTCGCGCCGATGTCCGAAGGGGTTCAGGCGCCCGAGTTCGACCTCCAGGGGCCGACCGGCGAGCCTCAGCGTCTCCTTGATCATCGCGGCAGACCGGTGATCCTCAACTTCTGGGCGACCTGGTGCGCCCCTTGCCGGGCCGAGATGCCCTCCATGCAGCGTGCCCACGAAATGGTCGCAGGGGAGGGTATCTCGGTGATCGCCATCAATGTGGGCGAAGACGCCGAGACCATCTCCCGGTTTCTGGAGGAGACGCCGGTTGGCTTTTCCATCCCGATGGATGTCGACTCGGAGGTCGTTCAAAGCTATCCCGTCAAGGGCTTGCCGACAACCTTCGTGATCGATCCGGATGGCCGTCTCGTCTACAGCGCGACCGGCGAGCGCGAGTGGGACGATCCTGCGCTGCTCGATCAGGTGCGGGCGCTCAAGACCCTTCCCTAGCCCGCATCAAGGTCCCGGCGAGTCCGACGGAACCGAGGGCCGATCTCGGGAGCGAAGGCGAACATCTTCAGTCACGCCAGAACGCCGGGCTGAACAGCACCAGCAAGGTAAAGACCTCCAAGCGCCCGACCAGCATGGCAAACATGAGAATCCACTTTGCCAAATCACTGATCCCGCTGTAGTTGTCGGCGACATGACCCAGCCCCGGACCCAGGTTGTTGATATTGGCCGCGACCGCGGAGAAGGCGGTCACCTGATCGAGTCCGGTGCCCATCAGGATCAGCATCATGAGTGCGAATAGGGCGATATAGATGGAGAAAAAGCCCCATACCGCATCGACGACACGCTCCGGAACCGCTCTGTTGCCGATCTTGATGGGGACTTGCGCCTGCACATGGACCAGGCGGATCACCTCGCGGTGACCCTGCTTGATGAGCAGCATGAATCTCACCACCTTGATGCCTCCAGCAGTGGACATGGCACATCCCCCGATGAAAGCGGCCATGACCACCAAGAGAGGCAGGAACACTGGCCACTGCGCGAATCTGTCGGTCGCAAAGCCTGCGGTGGTTCCGATCGACACCGCATGGAAGATGGCCTGGTGAAGGGTGTCGCCCCAGCTTCCGTAGTATTGCGTCAGCATCAGGGTTGCGGTGACCACGGTCGCCAGGGTCACCATGATGCCGATGAACCATCTGACCTCCGGCTCTCTCAAGTAGTGAGCCAGTGAACGGGTGCGCCAGGCGATGAAGTGCATGGCGAAATTGATCCCGGCGATGAGCATGAAGACCACGCAGATCATGGAGATCAGCGGGCTGTCGAAGTGCCCGATGCTGGCGTCGTAGGTCGAGAAACCGCCGATGGCCACGGTCGAGAAGCTGTGGCCGATGGCATCGAACCAGCTCATGCCCGCGAGATAATAGGCAAGCGCGCAAGCCATCGTCAGGGTCGCATAGATGTACCAGAGTGCCTTGGCGGTCTCGGCGATCCGTGGCGTCAGCTTGGAATCCTTGACCGGCCCGGGTGTTTCGGCCCGATAGAGCTGCATGCCGCCGATACCCAGCATGGGCAGGATCGCGACCGCCAAAACGACGATACCCATCCCGCCCAGCCACTGGAGTTGTTGTCGATAGAAGCGGATGGATTCGGGCAGGTGCTCGATCCCCACGAGCACGGTCGCACCCGTGGTGGTGAGTCCGGACATGCTCTCGAATGCGGCGTCCGTGATCGAGATGTGCGGCGCCGCGGACAAGGTGAAGGGGATGGCGCCCGAGAGTCCCAGCACGGTCCAGAAGAGGACCACCACCAGAAAGCCTTCGCGGGTCCTCAACTCCCGTTTGCACCGGCTCACCGGCAGCCAGATGACCACCCCGAGGACGAGCAGGATCCCGAACGACACCAGGAACGGCACCAAACCAGGATCGCCGTATATGAAGGCGATGAGGGCCGGCGGCAGCATGGTGGTGCTGAACAATACGAGGAGCAGCCCGGCGATCCGCAGAACTGAAGACCAGTACATGGAGTTCCCTGGCAAGCAAAAGCAGCCCAGGCTAAGCCAATGGCGCTAATGCGGCAAGTCGCTCTCGGAATTCGGCTCCATTGCCGCTTGGTCGCGCGTTTGAGCCCATCAGGACCATGGAGCCCGTGGAGGTCACGCGAGAAGCCGCTGTTCTCCCGGTCGAGCATCTCGGCGGCCTCGAGGCGCTTGAGCAAACCGCTGCGGCCGATCCAGCGCAGCAACCGGCGGCCGTTGAGATGCTTCACCAGCGTGCGCGAGTCTAGCCGGTACCCACCTCACCGTGGCGTTAACTGCTCCACAGTTCGGCGCAGGGTGTCGAAGAAGGTCGCGCTCTCGCGGCAGGTCGCCTCCACCTGCGCCGCCTCGGCGTGAGAAAGGCTGATGGCGAGGTGCGTCTGCCCGCCGAGGATCACGGCGCGGGTCATGCCGATGTCGCGATCCAACATGTCCGCCAGGGTGGTGAGATCGACCGACCGACGGGGGCGGTAGGCGGCATGCACGATGGCGACCGGGGTGGTCGGGCTCTGAGGGTGCAGGAAGATGGCCTGCGCCTCGCGAATCTGATCCGGGCGTCGACTGCTGCTTGGGTTGCAGAAGACCGTGACATTGGATTGAGCGGGACCATAAGGTCACGCCGCTAAAGGCCCTGCAGGGGCTGATCTGGGAGGAGGGTTACCACAACGGCGAGCTGGTGACACCTTTGTATGCTGACGTGGCCCCGGCTGGGTCCGGGCAGGTGCGCCTCGCCGATACCCCGGGGCGTTCCTGGAGCGTCCGGAACGCTGACGTGGGGCTCGACGCCCCCTCGGACGCCCTCGCGGCCTGACAGGGCTTGCCGAACCGCCGATCCGGCGAGATCCTGTTGCCCGATCCCCGAGTAGGAGACACCACTTTATGCGCGAAACGATCCAATTCGCGACCGACCGCAATCAGCAGTTGGTCGACCTCACCCGCCAAGTCCAAGATCTCGCGGCGCGCAGCGGCATCCGCAACGGCATCTTGCATGTCTACGCCCAAGGCGCGACGGCGGCGATCATGATCCAGGAGAACTGGGACGAGAGCGTGCAGGAGGACGTGATCGACTTCCTCTCCAAGCAGATCCCCAAAGGCGTGTGGAAACATGACCGCCACGACGGCAACGGCGATGCGCATCTGAAGGCGGGCTTGGTCGGACCGTCCGAGACAGTCCCCTTGATCGACGGCGAGCTCGGCCTGTCGCGTTGGCAGAACATCTTCTTCTGCGAGTTCGACGGGCCGCGGAAGGATCGGTGCGTGGTGGTCACAGTCATCGCCGACGGCTGACCCCGGCGCTAGCCGAGTCGGGTCACGGACCCCGCGCTCATGCGTGACCCGCGCCGCTCTTCCGCCAAGGCCTGTTCGCTCGCCCGGAGCGCCGCCAGCAATGCCTCGATCCGTTCGTCCTGGCGACTGATCGCATCCAGCAGCGCGTCGGTGGCTGCATGTGGTCCGTGCAGGGTCGTTGGGGCAAGCTGGCCCCCGACGACAGGTCTCGGCCGGCCGCCGGGGCGCGTGCGGTGAGGAAGCGCCGTGGTGGCGATCCTCATCAGGCCAGCATGGAGCGGAGCATCCAGGCGGTCTTCTCGTGGATCTGCATGCGCTGGGTGAGCAGATCGGCGGTCGGCTCGTCCTGGGCCTCGTCCACCAGCGCGAAGATCTCTCGGGCGGTGCGCACTACGGTCTCCTGATCCTTCACCAGTTGGGCGATCATCTCCGTTGCGCTTCCGGGATTCCGATGTCGATGGGGGTGCTCATGGAGGGTCTCCTCTCGAGGTTGCGATGGGACGGGGCGTCCAGGTCGGTGAGGTCCCGCCGTACCCCGATAGCTTAGTCCTTGTGTTCGATTGCTGGCCAATGGCTTGTGCCGACTGATGGTATCGGCATCTCCGATGGATGATTGCGGAGTCATCGTCGTTGCCGCTTATGCGTGTCCGGATGGCACTCTTGGTCACCTGGGGCGTGCGTCAGTGTTCGGTCTCAAGGCCCTCGGCAAGGCGTGAGAGCGCAGTGTGGGTCGGTGCGACTGGGGTCGCTCTGCACGGGTCCGCGGGGCGGAATCGACTGCGTGCGGGAGAGCGGCTCGAAGCAGTATTTTCCGCGGCACTGATCGCGACCCTACCGGTTGTTGCCGAGCCGAGGCGTTATCATTCTCCGGGTCGCCGGGATGGACGGGCTCGGTGACAGTCTCGGTCAACCACAATCCTTGAGGACATTAGCGCATGCAGATCGCACTCTTTGGCGCGACCGGTGGAACCGGCCGACAGGTTCTGGAGCAGGCCCTCGCGTCCGGTCACACCGTTACGGCACTGGTGCGTGATCCCACCAGGATCGAGGTAAGCAGCGGGGTGACCCTCATCCACGGTGATGTGCTCGATCAGGAGCCGACCAGCCGTTGTGTTCAGGGATCGGATGCCGTGATCTGCGTGCTGGGCTCCGGGGTCGGTGCCGAACCCGTCGAAGCGCAGGGTACGCAACGCGTCCTCGAGGCCATGCAGACCCACGGCGTGCGCCGGCTCATCGCCGTGACCTCACTTGGGGTCGGCGACAGTCGCGCGCAGGTCAGCGTGGAGTTCCGGCAGGCCATGGACAGGGTGTTGCAACCCATCATCGCGGCCAAGACGGAGCAGGAGCGCCTCATTCGGGCGAGTGGCTTGGACTGGACCATCGTGCGCCCTGGCGGGCTCAGCGACGGACCGCGCACCGGCGACTATCGCAGCGGCACCGCCCCCCCCCTGATGGCCGGTCTGATCAGCCGGGCGGATGTGGCCGAGTTTGTGCTGCGCCAGCTGTCGGACACGACCTACCTGCACCAATGCCCGGCGGTGACCTGAGCCGGCTGGATCGGTTCGGGAGGGCGACGCGGGGCGGCCCGATGATGCGGCTATTCACCGCAAGGACAGCGCGCCCCGTGCTCGAGCGCGGCTAAGGCGCTTGCGTGCCTCGCAGGACCGCTTCGAGGTTGGCCTCGGTGACCGGCAATGTCAGCACGGCATGGAGCTGGAACCGCTCAGCCAATCGCGGGACGTATTGGGCCCGTTCTTGACTGACCAGCACGATCGTTCGCGCCGTCGGCGGGGACGTTGCTCGCAAAGCGGCCACCGACACCTGTGCCGCGATGCCCCTCGGTTTGCCCGTGCAAGGACTTTGATGGAGGCCTAGCCGATGAGGATCTCCGGAGGACTTGATAACGCTAGCAGAAAACTCTATTTTTCGGGTATATGACAAAAAGACTCCATATCTGGAGTATATGAGATGAGCGCACTCCCGCGTCCCCAAACCGGTTTCGATTCGGAGCGACTCTCCAGTGCCGCCCTGCAGGCATTCTTCAACCTTTCCGCACGGTGGGGGCTTACTGCCGCTCAGGAGCGGATTTTGCTCGGCAACCCGCCGGAATCGACCTTCTTCAAATGGAAGGCGGAGAAGACGGCCCGGCGGCTTGGGCGGGACGTCCTGGATCGCATCAGTTACCTGCTCGGAATCGCCAAGGCGTTGAACATCCTCTTGCCGTCGCCGCGTGCGGCCGACGAATGGGTGAAGAAACCTAATACGGCGCCGCTGTTTCATGGGCAGTCGGCGCTTGAGCGGATGCTCGGCGGCAGCTTGATCGATCTTGCGGATGTGCGGCGGTATCTGGATGCCCAGCGGGGATTCTGAACCGCAGCGCCCGCCCTATTGTGATCTGGACTGGACTCACCAGTACCGTATCGTCTCCTCGGAGTTTTCGTCCATCAACCTCTTCGAGACGCTGGTGGACCCGGACCTGATCGACGAGCTGTTCTATCTCGAAGGGCTGACCAACGAGCGCTTGCGCGACGAGGTGGGGGCGATCGCATTGGTTGATCGCGAAGACCGTGTCTGTGGTCCCGGTTCGACGCCGGTGATGGCGGCCTTCACGCATATCGGCATGGCCAGCCGATTCAGCGACGGCAGCTTCGGGGTTTATTACGCGGCCAAGACCCTGCACACGGCCATCGAGGAGACGACCTACCACCGCGCCCGGTTTCTTGCCTACACACGAGAGGACGCCGGGGAGATCGACATGCGGGTTTACGTGGGGGCGGTGGCGAAGCCCTTGCACGATGTCCGGGGTGCGGACTACGACCATCTGCATGACCCTGACGATTGGCGGCCATCTCAAGCATTTGGCTTGGCGATGCGCGCGGTGCGGTCCTGGGGGATTGTCTATCGGTCGGTGCGGGACCCCGAAGGGGAGTGCATCGCCGCGCTGCGGCCACCGGCGGTCACCATCCCTCGGCAGGGTCCCCACCTCTCCTATGTCTGGGATGGCACCCGAATCGTCCGGGTTTACCGGAAGACCCTGATCCAGTCCTCGTGACAGGTCCCTCCGCCGCGGCCGGGCCTTTACATTCAGCTCATCGATGCCATCCAAGTCGCCATGCCGGTGTCACGGGGGATCGCGTCCATGTTTCTTGACCGGCTGAGGGCGCGACTCGAGAGGCTGGTTCGGCATTCCCGACCTGCCCCCGGCGGTCGCGTGACGGCGATCTGCGTCGCCCATGCGGCCGGGGCGCCGATACGCGCATGTGAGCGGACCCTGGCGCTCGGGCGTTGCGGCGGGGACTGCCTGCGCGTGCGTGAGGGTGGGGTGATTCGGGTCGGGGACCGGGCGACGGTGGCCTGAAGCCGAGCGAATCCAGTCGTCCCGGAGTGGGCCAATCACAGCCTCGGGAAAATGCCCCGCCCTGTTTGTTCAAGCTCCGCGCTCGGAAGGCGGCGATCGACGCCGGATCGCCTTGGGCCTTTCCCTTGCAATCCCGAGCCGCATCCCAATACCATCCATACAGATGGTAAAAGGATGGTAAAATGTCAGGCGAGCTTCAAGAGCCCCGTCGAAAACCGGTCGACAGCGAGAAGATCACGATCAACCTCGGTTACGTCGATCTGGGCCACGTCGATCTACTGGTGCAGGAGGGCTTCTATTCCAACCGCACCGACTTCATCCGGACCGCGATCCGCAGCCAGCTCGATCGTCACGGCGAGGCGGTGCGTCAGTCGGTCGCCAGACACCGCCTCGACCTGGGCCTGCGCCGGTACGACCGGCACGAGCTGGAACGGGTCAAGGCGGCGGGCGAGACTCTCCACATCCAGGTGCTCGGCCTCGTCGTCATCGCCGAGGACGTGCCTGCCGATCTCGCGCGCGAGACCATCGCCTCGATCCATGTGCTCGGCGCCTTCCAAGCTGCTCCTGCGGTGAAGGCCGCGTTGCGCGACCGCATCCGATGAGGGCGCAACCACCAGGCGACACGGCATGACGGCGTGCCCGCGCCGATCGTCTCGACCCGAGGACCCGACCCATGACCCTTTTGCCCAAGATCGACATGGCCGAAGTGACCCGCCTGACCCGCGAAGGACGGCTCCAGGAGGCCATGACCATGCTGCGCGGCGCGACGACCCATGCGCCCGGGGAGTCCGACTCGGTGCGCGATGCGGCGTCGACGCCGTCGGGGGGCGCCTCGAAAGTACTCGACATGCAACCTCCTGCCCCGCACACCGGGGACGCCTGGACTGCGCCTGAACCTGGTGGCGATCCGGCTCCCGGAGATCATGCCTCAGGGCATCGGAGCGGCCTCGCAGTACCGAAGATCCCGGAAACCTTGCGCGGATTGCTCGGCCGGATGAAGCAACGGCTCGGGGGACGCGTGCCCGGTCGAAGCACCGGATTCCCGATCGACCGAGCGCCGGTCGCGCTCCCGGAGGGGGCGCGGTTCGAGAAACATCGCCACACCTCCGCCGCGGGCACCCTTGCCTACAAACTCTACATCCCAAGCGGCTACCGCGGCCAGGCGCTGCCCCTGGTGGTGATGCTGCACGGATGCACCCAGTCGCCCGACGACTTCGCGGCCGGCACCGGCATGAACGCGCTGGCCGAGCAGCAGCTGTTCCTGGTCGCCTATCCGGCGCAATCTTTGTCGGCCGACGTCTCCAAGTGCTGGAGCTGGTTCAGTCCCGACGACCAGGAACGCGGTCGCGGCGAGCCTGCGCTGATCGCCGGGATCACCCGGGAGATCATCTGCGATCACGCGGTCGATCCCGATCGCGTCTACATCGCCGGACTCTCCGCCGGCGGGGCCGCTGCGGCGATCATGGGTGCCACCTACCCGGACCTCTACGCCGCGATCGGCGTGCACTCCGGGCTGGCTTACAGGGCCGCCGACGACATGCCGTCGGCCTTGGCGGCGATGCGTCAGGGCGGGTCAGGCAATCGGCGCCAAGGGTCGGACGGCCAGGCGCACTTGGTCCCGACCATCGTCTTTCACGGTGATTCCGACACCACCGTCAGCCCGGTCAACGCCGATCAGGTCATCGCCGGATCGCCGGGTTTCGCGCGTTTACGCAAAACGTTCATTCAGGGCGAATCGGCCGGGGGAATCCGCTACACCCGCAGCGTCTACGCCGAGGAGAACGGACGGGCGCCGCTGGAACACTGGATCCTGCACGGCGCTGGCCACGCCTGGTCGGGCGGCAGCTCGGACGGCTCCTACACCGAGCCGCGCGGACCCGACGCCAGCCGCGAAATGCTGCGGTTCTTCATGCAGCACGCTCGCAGCGCCGCGGCCTGAGCGCCGTTGCACTGCGTTCATTTCGGAGAGGGCTGATCTCGGAATGAGCAGACGGTTTGTGGGGCTCCTGCCGCCCACGGCCCACCGTCTGTTGGCAGCTGTAGACCCGGACCACGCGCGATCCGTCGTTCTGCGCTGTAACCAGCTCCAATCATGCCTTTGCCGCCGCGTTACAACGTTCCGGTCACTAAACAAACTCCGACTGACTAAAGCCGGTGCGTTTGCATCACGGACTGAAAGTCCGGATACGAGGCGACTGAACGACGCGTCGGAGGCTGGCGGCGTTGCGGCGGGCGCTGCCTGAGTTCGGCCTTTTGGGCGTCGTTCGTTCGCCGCGTCCTGGACCCGATCGGTCCGGGATCCGATACCCCGGGAGGACGCGATGCGACATGCGATACTACCGATCCTTGCCATCACCGTGACGCTCGGGTGTGCCGGTGCGATCGATCGGGGTCCGAAGTCCACACAGACGCCCTTGGAGTGGTCTCGGGCCCTCGCCCTGAGTGAATGGCGACCACGGAGATGAGCCCATGACGTTGTCGATGAGATCGATCGTCTGCACAGCCTTGCTGGGTGTCGGTGCGGGGCTCGCCACGCACGCCTCGGCCGATACCGAGATCCGTCGCCCGCTCCTGGGCACCGATACCCCCGACTACGGCGGGCCGCTCTTGATCGAGCGCAACGGCGTCGTCTATCCGGCGATCCCCGGCACACGCACGCCGGATTATGGGTCCGATGACCGCCTGATCATCCGTGACGGCAAGGTCTACGACCTCATCCCCGGGACCAACACGCCGGACTACGGATCGGGACGGTGGTTGCTGCGGGAGCGATGATGCGGATGCCGGCGGCGTCGACGGTCGAGCCCGTGGACCGGCATGATCCTGGATTGTGCAGTCATCTGCCGGCCGAGGCGATTCCCGAGACGGTGTCGGTCGTCCGAGCTCCGGCCCCGGCCGACAAGGCTTCCGGCGGAGGAGGATCAGGCCTACATGAAGCGCTTCGCGCGCTTCTCGGAGATGATCGATGGTCGACCGCTCCGGACCGAGACCGCCGAGGCGTTCGTAGAGGATCTGCCGTGGAGGATCTGCTGGTGTCGAGGGTGGCTGAGCGGGTGTGAGGCGTTGCCGTCGTCGTGTATCAGTCCGTCGCGACGGCATCCAGATAGAACCATCGCCCGTCTTCTTTCACGAACCGACTGGTCTCGTGGAGTCGGTGGGCTCGCCCGCCGATCTTGTACCGGGCGACGAATTCGACGAGCCCTTGGCTGTCCTGCGGGGTGCCCACCTCGACTCGGCGGATCTTCAGCCCGAGCCAGCGCACCGACGCGCTGTCCGGATCGAGACGGGGTGGTCGCGTGCGCGGATGCCAGGTGAACAGGATATAGTCGGTCCGGCCCAGGACATAGGCCACATAGCGCGAGCGCATGAGACCCTCCGCGCTGGGCGGGTGTGCATCGGCGTCCAGATACTGCCCGCAGCAACTGGTGTAGGGCTTTGTGCCACCACAGGGGCAAGGGGTCGAATGCGGCATGGGTTCAGGGCACCAACTGGGGGGTTCGGGGGGAGTCTGCCACATCGGTCGATGTGATTCAGGCACAGGGACTGGCTCGATGGGTCGCGGACCGCGTCGGGACGATGTCGGGTGCGGTTCCTCGCCCGAGCGACGTCATCGTCGATCCTGAAAGGCGCGTTTGACGTGATCTCCGGGGTCTCCTTGACGCTCGACGGAGCCGATGATCCCCCGATGATCCATTGGCACAATGGGATCGCGGATGTGCCTGTCGAAAGAGCAATCAGTCATCAAGCGATCAAAACAAGGGGGCTCCCATGGCACTCGACCAAAAAGCCTTGCAAAAAAAGCGCGCTCAGCGAGAACAGAAACGCCGGCAAACCAAACCAAAATCCGCCGGACCATCGGGCGCCCTGTCCCTGGTCCGCGAATGGGCGGGCGTGGGACAGGCGCCGATCGCCGACGTGCTGGTCCCGACGACGCTCTTCGAGCAGGGTATCGGGACGGTCTGGCTGAGCCGGCACCTGCCGGACGGGCGGCATGCCGTCGCCGGGATCCTCGTGGATGTCTTTTGTCTGGGCGTCAAAAACGCTGTGTACAAGATCGTGGACGCGGTCGACTATCCGACGGTCCTGGCCCGCATCCAGGCGCAGCCGACGGAGCGCCAGCACCCGAGCTGTGCCCGCAAATTGGTCGAGGAGGCCCTGGCCTACGCCAAGGATCTGGGTTTCGAGCCGCATGCGGACTATCGGATCGCCCGGTTGATCTTCGGTGACATCGAGGCGAATGCCTGCCCGGTTCGCTTCACTTTTGGCCAGAATGGCAAGCCGTTCTACATCGACGGCCCGAACGACACCCCAGCGATAAAGCGACGTATCCTGAAGCAGCTCGAACGCCACTGCGGCCCGGGAGGCTACGACTATCTCATCGCGGTGTCGGACTCCGACAGGCTCCGCTAGATGCCATGTCCCCCCAGGCGCTTGCCGATGACTGCCTTGAGGTGGAAGCGCTGATCGCCGCGCTCGAATAGGCGGATGTCGAGGTCGGGTTGGACCGCACGGCGCGGCGGTGCGCGTACTCTGCTCCGTGCCTTGGGACGTGGCCCGACCCCTGAGGGCTGAAGGGGGTCACTTTAAGCCTCGCGCTTGAGTAGCAGTAGCCAACCCAGGCCTGCCCCTCGGCGCCTCGTCCTAAGGGACCGCAGTGAACGCTTTGGAGACTGTCGTGCTCATCCTCGCGTGCGACCCTGATCAGCGAACTTCAGCCACTGACGTTTCCGGAGGCGTGAGCGCGAGGTCGACCGGAACGCTGTCACAGACCATGTTCGCGAATTACATATACTGTCACCGGAATTGCCTCGAGTTACATATACTGTCAACGGAATTGCCCAAGCTGAGACCCAAGCAAAAGCGCCCGTTGGATTGACCAGGGATGGTGGATGCGCTCCGCTTATCCACCCTACAGTGTCACCGGACTGTGGATGCGCTGCGCTTATCCACGCTACGGGGATCAGGTGTCGAGGAGGCCCGAGCTATCATTCGAGCTCGACCCCCTCGATAGCTGCGGGCGCGGTGCTCCCCCAATCCTCCGGGTACCATCCCCGTGCGACTGACTGCCGAAATGACGACCATGGCCAATCCGCAACGCGCTCCACCAAGCCGTGCTTGACCGGGTTGTAATGGATGTAATCCATGTGTCGACGCCAGTCCTCCTCGTCGCGGACATGGTGCTCATAATAACGACGTTGCCAAACGGGCCGCTCGCCGTGCAAATTCGTTCTGGTATCAACCTGGCCCGAGAACCGCTTTTTGATCTCCCGCCAGCGCCCCGGATAATCGGAATCTCCGTGTGGGAGACGGAGGATGCAATGGAGATGCTCAGGCAGAATAACCGCCGCGTCGACCGAAAACGGGCGTTCCCGTTTGATGTGTGAGAATGCCTCGCGGAGCATTGCGACCCGCTCTTCGGAGGCCAGGAGGTGGCGTCGGCGCCAGGTGACAAGGGTGAAGAAATAGGCGCCGCCAGGACAGTAGACGCGTCGGTAGGTGCTCATCTGAGACTCCTGTCGGGACCAGGTCCATTGGCTTCAACGATCGTGGCGTGAACCCGATAAGTGTACACGATGACCTGTCGGCACGGTAGGGTGGATAAGGCGCGCGGTCGATGGTGTCGGGAGCCCTCTGCCGCCAGCTCGCGCAGCATCCACCATTCCCTCGAGGCAATCCGCGAGGTTGGATGGTGGATGCGCTTCGCTTATCCACCCTACGGCGTCACGGGCTCGGGGCCTGTAGGGTGGATAAGGCGCGCGGCACAACTCATCGGATCACCCACCGCCTTCGCACGCGCCGCATCCACCATTCCCTTGAGGCAGGCTGCGAGGTTGGAAGGTGGATGCGCTCCGCTTATCCACCCTACGGCGTCACGGGTTCGGGGCCTGTAGGGTGGATAAGGCGCGCGGTCGATGGTCTCGGGTCCCTCTGGCGCCTGCTCGCGCCGCATCCACCATTCCCTCGAGGCGGGCTTCGATGTCGGATGGTGGATGCGCTTCGCTTATCCACCCTACGGGTTTACGGGTTTACGGGTTGGGGTGCGTGTGGACGGGTTCTCGGTGCCATCCTTCGGGCCCATGGACCAGGACCTCGCCCTGATTCGGGTGCCATTCAGCGAGCACTGAGCGTTGGACGGGCCGGCCGTCGATCTCGACGACGTGATCGGCCGGACGGTGGGTGTGGCCGTGGATCAGGCGCGAGGCGCCGTATCGGCGAAGATAGCGCGCGACCGTCTCTTGATTCACGTCCATGATCTCCGGCCGCTTTTCGGCGGTCGCGGCCCCGCTCTTACGGCGGTAGTTCGCCGCCACGGCGCGGCGTGCCTTGAGTGATCGCCAGAGGAAGATGCGTTTGACAAGCGGGTTGCGGATGCGGCGCCGAAACCGCTGATAGGCGACATCGTCTGTGCAGAGTAGATCCCCGTGCATCAGAAGTGTCGGCTCGCCGTCGAATCGCACGAGCGTTGGGTCGGGCAGGAGCGAGCAATGGGTCTCTCGGCAGAAGTCCCGACCGATCAGGAAATCACGATTCCCGTGCATCAGATGACACTGGGTCCCGGAGGTCGTCACGGCCCTGAGCGCCGCCTGCACCTCGGTGTTGGGTGAGCCGTCGTCGTCATCGCCGATCCAGGCGTCAAAGATATCGCCGAGGAGATAGAGATGCTCGGCCTCACGGGCGCGCCCGGACAGGAACTCAAGAAAGAGTGAAACGGTCGCCGGCCGATCCGGCGACAGATGCAGGTCGGAGGCGAATAGACTGACGCCGTTGCGGTTCAAATTGCGTGGCTTGAGCGCTTATTCGACGATGACCGCCTGCTCGATGATCACGTTCTGTATGGGGACATCCTGATGCCCGTGACGGCTGCCGGTCTGCACACCCCTGATCGCGTTGACCACCTCCATGCCCTCGACGACGCGTCCGAAGACACAATAGCCCCACCCATCCTGTCCCGGATAATCCAGGAAGCCGTTGTCCGAGACGTTGATGAAGAACTGGGAGGTCGCTGAGTGAGGATCCATGGTTCGGGCCATGGCGAGGGTCCCATTCAGGTTTTTCAGACCGTTCTTTGCCTCGTTGTCGACCGGGCGGCGTGTCGGCTTCGGCATGAAGTCCGGCGTCATGCCGCCGCCCTGGATCATGAAGCCATCGATGACCCGATGAAACAGTGTCCCGTCATAGTGACCGTCACGGACGTATTGCTCGAAGTTGGCGCACGTCTTGGGAGCCATTTCGGCGTCCAGCTCGACGAGGATGTCGCCGTGGTTGGTGATGAGCTTGATCATTCGGAGCTCCGCTAGCTGTGTGATGCGCCCCGGCGATGGGCGCTTGCGATAGTGTATGTGTGAACCGCGTCCAGAGTGAGTGCCGAAGCCTGATTGGAAGACTTCCTTTGGCCGACCGTAACAGGCTGATCGCCGACGCGCGGGAAAACCAAAAACCTAAGCCGCGGCTGGGGGAGGATATGATGCCGGGCCAACAGGAGCGCGGCTCATCCTATACTTCACGGGGTTTTATGGTACGGGCTTTGCCCAATCGGCGAAAGGTGGGTTCACGCCCGAATCCTCGCCTTTGTTACCATGTTGCCCTTGCCGGGGCACCAGCTCCGGGGGACCCCCTGCCCAGACCCTGATTCCAGAGATCGCCTCCCATGCTGCAGATCCACAATAGCCTGACCCGCCGGAAAGACCCCTTCCAACCGATCGAGCCGGGCAAGGTGCGCATGTATGTCTGCGGGATGACCGTGTATGACTACTGCCACCTCGGTCACGCGCGTGTGATGGTGGTCTTCGACGTGGTCTATCGCTATCTCCGTGCCCTGGGCTACGAGGTCACCTATGTCCGCAACATCACGGACATCGACGACAAGATCATCCGCCGCGCCGCCGAGGCTGGTGAGTCGATGACGGCGCTCACCGAGCGCTTCATCGAGGCCATGCACGAGGACGCCGAGGCGCTCGGGATCCTGCCGCCGAGCGATGAGCCACGCGCCACCGCGCACATGGACGAGATCCTGTCGATGGTCGAGACCCTGATCGGGAAGGGGCTTGCGTATGTTGCCGAGAACGGCGACGTCTATTACGCCGTGGGGAGTTTTCCCGGCTACGGCAAGCTCTCGGGCAAGGATCCGCAGGACCTGCGCGCGGGTGCTCGCGTGGAGGTCGACGAAGCCAAACGCGACCCTCTGGACTTCGCCCTCTGGAAGTCGGCCAAGCCCGGGGAGCCGGCATGGGACTCACCTTGGGGGCCTGGCCGGCCAGGCTGGCATATCGAGTGCTCGGCCATGAGCACCTGCGCCCTGGGCAACCATTTCGACATCCATGGGGGCGGGGCGGACCTGCAGTTCCCGCACCATGAGAACGAGATCGCCCAATCGGAAGGGGCGACCGGAGAGCCCTTCGTCAATGTCTGGATGCACAACGGCTTCGTGCGCGTCAACGAAGAGAAGATGTCCAAATCGCTTGGCAACTTCTTCACGGTGCGCGAGATCCTGCAGCGCTTCCGCCCCGAAGAGGTGCGCTATTTCATCCTCACCAGTCAGTACCGCAGCCCGCTGAACTACGACGACGAGCATTTGGAGAACGCGCGTGCGGCCTTGACGCGGTTCTATACCGCCTTGCGCGGGCTACCGGACGTCGGGCTCGCCACGGCCGAGTCGTCCGTCGGTGAGCCGTTCGCCGAGCGTTTCCATGCCGCGATGGACGACGACTTCAATACGCCCGAGGCTCTCGCGGTCCTGTTCGATCTGGTTCGTGAGATCAATCGAGTCGGAGTGGACGATCCCGTCGCGGCGGCCGGCCTGGCGGCGCAGCTCCGTCGACTCGGCGACATCCTCGGGATCTTGCAGGAAGATCCGGAGTCGTATCTGCGGGGTCAGATCAGCGACGACGGGCTGGCGGACGGTGAGATCGAGACACTCATCCAGGCGCGCATCGCCGCCCGCGCCGCCAAGGACTGGGCTGAAGCCGATCGGATCCGCAGCCGACTCACAGAGGGCGGCGTCGTCCTCGAAGACGGCCCGGCAGGGACCAGCTGGCGTCGGGCGCAATAGACGTCCGAGCTGCGCCAAAGCCTGCTCGGCCGCTTCATGCTTCATCTGGTCGACCAGCATGCGGCGCGGCGGGCCTCGCGGCTCAGCCTCACATCATGGGCGCGGTCGCGGGTTGGTGGCTTGACCGGGAGGAAGTGGATCGGCAGGCGGATTCGCATTCTGTAGCGCGATTGGTGCAATAGCCATAGAGGTTTTCGGCGCAGGACCACCAGGGATAGCCACAGTCGGAGCGCTCGAGCGCTGAGGCCAGACACCAGCGGTAGTCGCGGAAGGCACGGCTATAGTCGGCCTGGCACTGACGGTAGTCGAATCGGGCATCGTCCCGGCACCGCTCTTGGACCGTCCGACAGTCGCTGACGCAGCGGATCTCCGCCATCGTTTGGGGCAGGCTGGTGTTGAGCCCCGAAGTGCCGGAGCAGCCTGCGATCGGGATGATGGTCAGAAGGACGGCGAAGCCGCAGATGCCGGCTAGTCGGCTGCGCAGGATCGGGGTCTCTGGCCGTGATTTGGCGATACGGAGTCTTGGTCGCATCCCTGGGTCCCTCCCTGTTGGTATGTCGATGTCTGCGGCGGCCAAACCCCCCAGCACGCATTTTCCAGAACTGTAGCGGGAAAATGGCTCGATGGGCAGGCCGTGTGAGTGATCGGGAATGACTCCCTGGTCTGGGCTGATTGGCCTACACTGAAGCCGTGATCATGTGACAGGGACTTGGCCGCCTAAAGTCTCGTTTGGACGGCCGCTCTCGTGCAGGCTCGCCAGTCCGGTCCATGAGGTTTCCTGGTCGCTTTTGCACGGAAGACGCCGATGCCCAGACCATTGTTCGCCGCCTTGCTGTCGATCTTGATCGGGGCCTGCGGACTCGTTCCGCCGAATCACCTGGGCGGTATCAGCACCAGCATTTCGCCCATGGACTATGCTCAACGCCTCTGCGCGCATCTGCCCCTGGAGGACTATCCTTCATGCGTGAGTAGCGTGCTGGACGAAATCGATCGACCTCGGCCCGACATCCCTCCACCGGGCCATTCCACCTCGGGTCCCTTCGCCGTCATCATGGATGGCGAGATCTATCTCGGGGACTACCGCTCTTCGCCCTTCGCGGCGGATTTTCGCGTCTCCAACGGGCGTCACCAGTGCCGCGGTGCTTACAACGCTTTCAGAGGGTCTGCGGACGCCAACTATGACGTCTATTGTGATGACGGACGCGCCGGGTGGGCGGATGTCATCCGTGCCAGGGATGGGCGCAACGGGATCGGTAAGATCGCACTCGATGATGGGACGCGAGGCGAGATTGTCTTCGGGCATGTGCCACTGGGTGGGCTGGCTTACTATCAAGAGCGGTAAGCCGCCAACCGCGGATGGTGGATGCGCTTCGCTTATCCACCCTACGTCGCCACCGGCCCGGAGCCTGTAGGGTGGATAAGGCGCGCGGTCGATGGTCTCGGGTCCCTCTGGTGTCTGCTGGCGCCGCATCCACCATTCCCTCGAGGCGGGCTTGGATGCCGGAAGGTGGATGCGCTTCGCTTATCCACCCTACGGGTGTGCGGGATTGGGGATCAGGTGGCGGGCACGGGGGGTGCGCTGCGCTGATCCGGGCTACCTGACGAGGTCGGACGCCTGTGCCACCGGGTTTTCGAGGGCGCCGATCCCTTCGATCTCAACCACGACACGATCACCGGCGCTCAAGAAGCGCGGCGGCGTGCGCGCCATGCCGACACCGGGTGGCGTTCCCGTGATGATCAACGTGCCCGGCAGAAGCGTCGTGTCGCGGCTCAGGAATGCGATCAGCTCGGCGATGGTGAAGATCATGTCGCTCGTGTGCCCCGTCTGCGCCCGCTCGCCGTTCAGCGTGCAGGTAACCTTCAGTGCCTGCGGATCAGGGATCTCATCGGCCGTGACCAGGACCGGACCCAGGGGACAGAATCCGTCGAAGCTCTTGCCGCGGATCCACTGCCCGGCACCCCCTTCCTTCTGCCATCGCCGCGCGGAGACGTCGTTGGCACAGGTATAGCCCAGGACGTATTCCAAGGCCGATTCGACCGGGACGTCGCGAGCCGTGCGACCGATGATCACCGCCAACTCGGCCTCATAATCGACCTCCGGGCCATGCTCGCAGGCAAGCGGCAGGACGATCGGCTCGCCGGGACCCGTGATCGCAGTGGTCGGCTTCATGAAGACCACCGGATGGGTCGGGATCGCCGCCCCAGTCTCTTCGGCGTGGGCGCGGTAATTCAACCCGATCCCGTAGACATTGACCGGGACGATCGGTGCCAGCCAGCGGGCGACAGCGAACTCGTCGGTCGTCTCGGTCAGTCCCTCGTACAGATGCCCCCCGAGCCGACGGGCGTGGCCGGCGTCGATCGGGGTGCCTAAGTGGGTGGTGCCTTTGGTGTCGAGAAAACGGGCAATCTTCATGTTCTGGCGGTCTCGTTGATGGCTTGTAGGGTGCTGGGTCCAGGTGCTGGGTCAGCCGCGGTCCCGGCCGCGCAACTGCTCGGTCAGCTTTTGGAACTCGCGTTGCATCTCCAGGTTCTCGAAGGGGCGTAAGGCCGGGACCTGGCGGTTCATGAGCCCTTCAAGCAATTGCTGGCTCGATCGGACCAGGCTCACCAGCTCGCCGGAGACCCGAACGGTCTCATAGGTGTTCCAGGCGGCAGCGATATCCTTCTCCAGCTCGCGCCTCGCCTGCCGCACCTGGGTCGCCTGGTCCTTCAGATATTGGCGGTAGATCCCCGCCGCCTGGATGGTCAACTGTTGGGCCGCCAGATTGGCGGCGAGCAGATCCTGCCGTCCCGGGGCCTCGCGTTGCAGGCGGCGGGTCTCCCAGGAGAGTGCCTCTGCACGGCCGATGATGGCATCGATCTGCGGGACGTACTGCTCGGCGATCGCCTCTTCGATCTGCAGGTGCATGCGGTTCAGGGCCTGCAGCAGGATGACGTAGAGACCATAATAACGCCGTGCGCTCTGCAGGTCCTCGCCGCTCTGGGCGACCAGCTCCTCGAGATGCAGCGTGATGGCCTTCACATTGTCGAAGAGGATCCCGAGATCCACCATGTTGTCGCCGACCACGGTGGAAAGCAGAAACTCGACCTGATCGTCCCCCAGATCGATGCCCATCTGACGCAGCTCCCCTGCGAACTCCCATTTCACGCTCGCCAGCTCGTCCTGGAGGCGATCGATCTCACGCTCGCGTTTCTCGATCAGTCGATCATAATCGGCGACCGTCCGCTTGATGGTCGACTCCATGGGGGCGGCGATGCGCCGCTGACGAGACTCGGCGATGTCGGCACGTGCCCTCTCGATCTCGGTCTGCAAGACCCGGATGCGCTCTCGATAGTCCTGGATCGGCGACTTGGACAGAAGCTGCACGGCATCGTCGAGCATGAGGTTGATCGCCGCGCGGTTGGAGCGCTGGTCGGTCCCGATCCAGGCCTTCTCCGGGAGCTCGTCATGAAGATCCTCGAGCACCAGGGCGCCGTCCAGTTTCGGGACGACGGTCTCCCAGACCCGGCCGAAATCCTGCTCGTCGGCGAAGAGTCCGCGGGCGTCGGACATCGCACGATCCGCGAATGCGCGCGATCGTTGCCACCAGTCGCCGGCGGTGTCGAGGGTCTGTGTCCAGGCATTCGGCTCGGCCCGCACATCAACATCAGTCGAGGCGCTCATTGCCGGCATCGCGAGCAGCAAGAGCAAAGGAACAAACGGAGGCATCACGACCATGACGGAAAGGGCTCTCGGCGATAAGTGCGCGCGGGTCCCGTGGCCCAAGCTGGGGCGCGCCGCGTCTCGGACCCGGATGCGGATCCTGTTGCAAGGATGACATGCCTTGTCCGTCGGGTCGATCGGGGCGTTGGACAAGGTCCTTCAAGGAGGAGTCACATCTTTGGTCCTCATGATCGGCGAGAGTGCCATTGCGATGGCGAAACCCTCGATCGCGGGGCACTTCGCCGAGCGGGCTCTGCGGCGATGGGTCCGTTTCCCCGTCTGCGTCAAACGACGCACTTCTGCTGCTCACTCCTACGCGGAGAGATTTTGAAAGTATTCATAGCGGCTCAAAAGGGCTGAGCAACCAAGCCACATCCCATAGGTGGGGTTAGGCGTGCGTGGCACGACCTAGTCTTTTAGCTCAATGGGTTAGCGCACGCAGTAACCCGACAGCCCGCAGGTCTGCTTAAACGTCGCGTCGGGTGACGCTGCGCTAACCCGACCTACGCTGAATTCTTGCCCAGATTCGGAGCGCGGGAGCGATCTCCAGGGCGGCATCCCGATGCCAACCGGGGCGCCCGCAGGGTAGCCGGAATTGAGGTCTCCGGTTCGCTCGGGTGGATGCGCTTCGCTGATCCACCCTGCGGGGTTACGGGAAGGTGGATGCGCTTCGCTTATCCTACCTGGAATATGGTCAGGGTGCGGTTGGGTGTTCACCGTGCGGTCTGTGCCTGTGGGATTAAACGATCGGTGATTTCGCCATGCCTATGATCCGTCACCACGGCGCCGTCGACGGTGTCACGGGCTCCTGTCACGAGTTGTTGCTCGGCGACGGGCGTTCGGTGCTGATCGACTGCGGTCTTTTCCAGGGTGCGGAGAGCGCCGCGGATGGCGCGGGGGCAGGGCGGATGCCGATCGGCTTCCCGGTGGCCCCGATCCAGGCCCTGATTCTGACGCATGTCCATATCGATCATGTCGGGCGTCTGCCCTATCTGCTGGCGGCCGGTTATCGTGGGCCGATCCTGTGCAGCGAGGCGTCGGCGGAGCTCTTGCCGCTGGTGCTGGAGGACGCCCTCAAGGTCGGCGTCACCCGTGACCAGGCCCTGATCGAGGGCGTCCTGGGCCTGCTGCGCCAGCGCCTGGTGGCTTTGCCCTATGGTGACTGGTACCCCCTGATCGATGGTGACCCCGGCTTGCGGATTCGCCTTCAGCAGGCCGGCCATATCCTCGGCTCGGCCTATGTGGAGTGCGACCTGGTTCAGGGCGAGAGCCGCACGCGTGTCCTCTTCTCCGGCGACCTGGGTCCGCCACATACGCCTCTGCTGCCCGATCCGACCCCGCCCGAGTCGGCGGATATCGTCGTGCTGGAAAGCACCTACGGTGATCGCCGCCACGAAGACCGCCGCACCCGCCATGAGCGCCTGCGGGCGCTCGTCGAGCATGCGTTCGCCGACACCGGACGCGGCGGCGCCCCCGGCGGCACCGCCCGAGCTCGACACCATCGAGGTGGACTCGCTGATCCTCAGCCGCCCGCGCTCGGTCGGGGTGGAGTCGGTGGGCGATGGCGCAGCTGGAGTTCGCCACCCCGCTGGAGACCTTGGGCGTGAACGCGCCCGAGCGCACGGCGATCCTCGGTGCGATCATCGCCCGGATGGCCGCGCCGGGCTCCGAGCGGGCCACCCGACGCTGGTTGGTCGAGACCAGCGGGTTGGGCGAATTGCTGGACGTCGACTTCGAGGCGATGAACCTGATGCGCTTCTACCGGGCCTCCGATGCCCTGCTGCGCCACCGCGCCACGCTCGAGAAGACGCTGTTCGCCCGGGTCAGTGAATTCTTCGGGCTGGACTGGACGGTCACGCTCTACAATCTGACCAACACCTTCTTCGAAGGCGAGGCGGCGTCCAATCCCCGGGCCAAGCACGGCCATTCCAAGGAGAAACGCAGCGACTGCCCGCTGGTGACCCTGGGTCTGGTGCTCGACAGCAGCGGCTTTGTGCGCCGTTCCGAGGTCTTCGACGGCACGACCTTGGCGGGCATGCTCGCCGGGTTGGGCGCCCCCGCCGGAGCCTTGGTGGTGATGGACCGCGGCATCGCCACCGAGGAGAACGTGGCGTGGCTGCGCGCGCAAGGGTATCGCGATCTGGTAGTGAGCCGGGAGCGGCAGCGCCAATTCGATGCGGACGCGGCGATCTCGATCCAGACCGCCGGCGGAGATCCCATCGCCGTGCAGCGCGTCCTCGATGCCGAGGGCGAGGAGGTTCGCCTCTACTGTTATTCCGAGCGCCGGGCGCACAAGGAAGAAGGCATCGCCGAGCGGTTTTGCACCCGTTTCGAGGCGGCCCTGCAGGCCCTGCACGAGGGACTGGCCCGTCCACGCACCACCAAGCGCGTCACCACGCTTTGGGAGCGCATCGGACGGTTGAAGGAGAAGAGTCACGGCGTCGGGCAGCACGACAGCATCACCGTCGAGCCGGATGCCGGCGGGGTCAACGCCCAAGCCATCCGCTGGGAGCGCCAACCGGTCGACGGCACCTTGGTCACGCACCCCGGGGTCTATTGCCTGCGCACCAACGAGTTGACGTGGGATTCGGAGCAGCTGTGGCGGATCGACGTCATGCTCACCGACCTGGAAGCGGTCTTCCGCTCCTTAAAATCGGAGCTGGGTCTGCGCCCGGTCTATCACCAGACGGCGGAGCGCGCCGAGGGACATCTGTTCATCACCGTGCTCGCCTACCAGTTCGTCCAGATCATCCGGCGGCGCCTGCAGGCGCGCGGCATCACCGACCGGTGGTCCACCCTGCGCGCGATCCTCGCCGGCCAATGCCGGGTGACCGCCACCTTCCGCCGTCCCGACGGGCATGCCCCGCATGTGCGCAAGGCCACCCAGCCCGAACCGGCGCAGCTGGCCATCATCCGGGCCCTCGGCAGCGACCCCACCCGGGGAGGTGTCCATAAAATGATTTTCTGATCCCTCATCCCGAAGAATGGCATGTTTGTAGTGCCACTCGCCCACTTCGCTTGGCGTAAGCCAATGAAAGACGAGGGCGCTTTGAATGGGGTGTTAAACTTGGGCTATCAGGCCGCCGGGACCCCGGGTTCGGCTATTCAGAGGTATGGACCTCGCGGAGGCTATGTTGAGCTCGACGGGCAGCGTTATGACATCCGTGCCCGCATCCATACCCCCGGCGGTTACTCTGCCCATGCCGATCAGCAGAACCTGCTCGACTTCGTCGGTGCCATGAACCCGCTGCCCCGGGAGGTGATCCTGGTCCATGGGGAGCGTGGGGCCAAGCTGGCCTTGCAGGCGGCGTTGCGGGACCGGTTTGCGGGGATTGGGGTGAGCATCGCGTGATGACGGGTGAGGAGGCTTGACCTTCGCCTCGGACCGTCGGGTATTGAAGCCGCGAGGTGAGCGTCGATATCGCACGGTCGAACGCTGACGTGATCGGGATGGCATGCGGGTTTCTTTCGGGTGCCCGTAGGGCGCCCGCCTGCGACGGCCGGCGTTCGATCGGGCGTTGACGCCGCCCGATAGGGCGCGGCGGCAAGGGGTCGCCGCCCGACGCTGGCGCGGTCAATGTTTGTCGAACACGTCGTCGCGGGATTCGGCGTCGAGGAGGCGTTCACCCCAGCGCTCCAATTGGTCGCTGGTGGCCTGGGCGAGCCACGTCTGGATCTCGGCCGACAGCGTGCCGAAGCGCTCGGCGAGTTGCCGCGTGAGAAGATCGGCTTGGCCCTCCATACGACCTTCCACGCGGCCTTTTTCCTCACCTTGCTGCAGCCCGCGCTGGACCTCGAGACGCTCGACACTGGTCACATAGGCGATCTTGCGTTCTCCTTCAATCGTTTGAATCTCGTTCCACAGCGCCGTAGCAACAAACTCAAATTCCTGTAGGTCGGCATCCCCATGCCGACCCGGATGCCCGCTGGGCATCCGGGCCGAAACCGCGCCGCGCTCCGGTGCCGGGTGTTTTCGTCGGGCTCGATGTGAACCGCGAACAACCCGAACCGGCGAGCCAATCCGTTCGATCCCGGGTCCTGGGCGACTCCGGCAGCGTCGACGGCTCCTCGGACGCGCCGTCGGGCCCGGCAACGCAACAGGGGCGCCCTGCGGGTGCCCGTCTCGGCAAAGGGTTGCCGACCTATGGTGCTGACGCCGACGTGCCCTACGGACTGCTGGAAAACAAGACCTGACCCCATGGCCCTCAAGCTCCATGCGCTGCGCAGCGAGAACGCCCGGCGCACCGGCGCCGACGTGCCCGAGCGCACCCGCACCTACCACGAGGTCGACTACCGTGCCGGTTCCTGGCCCGGCGAGTTTCGGACCATCCTCAAAGCCGAGGTCACGGCGCGCGGCGATAATCCCCGCTTCATCGTCACCTCCTTGGACTTGCCCAGTCCCGAGTGCGTCTACCGCGATCTGTACTGCGCGCGCGGCCAGGACGAGATTTACCAGACATGGTGCCTCCATAAATCAGTTAGGCAGGGTCGACGGAGGGATCGTCGCTCCCGACGCGGACATGCCGCGCCCAGCGGCGGGGGACGTGGCGCAGGGCACGCAGGCGCTCGATCTCGGCGCGGTCGGCGCGAATCAACCATTGGCGGTGACCGCCCCGCTCGACCCGGCGGGCCTTCAGCACGCCTTTGCGCAGCCAGCTGAACAGCGTGACCGCCGGCATGTCCAGTTCCAGCGCCAACTCGCGTACGCTCCATTCGTCGGCCTGCCGATCGACCCAAGGCGCTTGTCGACGCGTCGGCGAACCCGCCGAGACGCCTTGGCGGGCGAGCAGATTGGCGACCATCGCGGCGTTGAAGGTCTGCCGCCGTTTGGCCGGATGCCACCGCTCGGCATTGAGTTGCCGCGCGATCTGCGCACAGGTCTGCCCCTCTTGATGTCAGCATAGAACACGCGCCGCCAGCTCGGAGTAGTTGCTGAGCTGCTCCAGACGTGCGACCGGGCGGGTCAGGCGTGCCCGGGTGTGGTGACCGCCGATCCAGTGCACCTCCACGGCGACCTGCTCGCTGTCGTCGACGACCGTGACGATGACTCGCTCCACGAGCAGTCGCACGATGGCTTGGCGCTCGTCGTTGCCGGTGGTCTCAGCGTTCCAGAGGGCGGGAAGGTCGCCGGCGAGTTGGCGGATCCGCGCGCGTTCCTCGGCCGACAACGCGGTCGGCTCGCTCGCCATGCAACGCGCATACTCGGCCTTGAGCTGATCCTCCGCGGCCAGGGCTGCCTCCCAATCCTGTTCCAGGGTGCGCGCGACCAGCCGATTCTCCGGCTCGACCGCGCGATACTGTCGCTCGGCACGCGCGGCTTCGTAACGGGCGCGCTCCAGGCGCTGTTGCCAGTGGGCGTGCCGGCGCGCGCGCTCGGCTTGGAGGTCGTCGGCGACCTGCAGGCTGATCGCCAACGCGGCCGGCTGCAGCGCCTCCAAGACCAACCGGCCGATCAGCGCATCCAAAGGCGCACCGGCGAGCGATTGACACAGCGGCGCCCCGTAGTCGACCGCCTCGCGGCTGCAGGCGTAGCGCAATCCGGATCCGCTGTTGGTGTACTGCGTGGCCATGGCCAGACCGCAGCGACCGCAGATCAGGCGCCCCGACAACAACGAGGGACCCGCACGAACCACGCCGCCCGCTTGGGTCGTATTGGCCGCGAGCTGCCGCAGATTCCGCTCGTATTGGTCCCAGTCGATATAGGCCGGCAGGTGATCTTTGATCAGCACCTCCCACTGCTGCGGCGGCGCAACCGTGCGCCCGGTCGAGGGGCGTCCGGGCTGGCGACGGCGTGGATCGACGGGGCGACGCCCGTAGACGTAGGCGCCGGCGTCGATGGGGTTGCGCAGCAGATTGCTCAGCGTCACGCGGTTGGGGCGACGCCAGTCCAACTCGCCGGTGCGCGGGCCGCTGCGCACCCGATCGGGCCATTGGATGTGGTGGTCCACCAGATAACGCAGGACCCCATTGATCGTGCCGCACCGTTGGAACTGCCGAAACACCGTCTCGATCACGCCCCGAACCTGCTCGTCCGGATCCTTGAGCACCTCTCCGGATGGCGCGCGGACATCGCCGCGCGGCAGGAGCGTGTGCAGCTCTCCGCGGCGTGCCTTCGCGCGCTTGCCCTCGAGCATGCGCTGCTTGAGGATATGCAGCTCCGCTTCCGACATCGTCCCCTTCAGTCCCAACAGCAACCGGTCGTTGTAGGTCTGCGGATCATCGATCCCGTCGGCATCCCCGATCAGGGTTGCAAACAGTCCGCAGACCTCGAGCAATTGATACCAGTCCCGCGAGCTGCGCGCCAAGCGCGAGATCTCGATGCCGAGGACGATGCCGACATGATCCAGACCGACTTCGGCCATCAGCCGCTGAAAGCCGGGCCGACCCTCGGCGCTCGCCCCGGAACGGCCCAGATCCTCATCGATCAGGAGGATTTGCGAGGGTGACCAGCCCAGCTCCACCGCCCGATCCACCAAGGCGTACTGCAGCCGGGTCGACTCCTGGTGGCGCTCCACGTGCTGCAGCGTGGATTGGCGCACATCGACCACGGCTTGGCGCTGCAGATGCGACGACTGAATCTTCCCGTACGTCGGGTTGGCCGGCGCACGGCACACAGGCGAGAGGACGGTGCTCATCGGCGTTCTCCTCTGCCGTCCCGGCGGCGCTCAGCCGATGTTCGACCAAGCGGCTCAGCAGGACAATCAGGCGCTCTCGCTGCCACGGCGGCAGTGTGCTCCAATCGATCGGAGCCTTGCGCGTCATGCCGGTGATCCAGCCATTTCGCAAGTTCCAACAACGCCCTACAATCCAGTATTGGTGACGTTTGGGGGGTTGTCAAAAACGCATCTATGGCGGTTTTCGTGATGGGGTATCGAGAACTTCATCAAAATGATCAAGAACGATCTGGCCAGCGACCGCACCTCCGACAGCACCTTCTTGGCCAATCAGATGCGCCTGTTCTTCTCCTGCGCCGCCTATGTCCTGCACCACACGCTGCGCACCGAGGTCCTCGCCGGCACGGAACTGGCCAACGCCCAGCCCTCCACCGTGATCATCAAACTGTTCAAGCTCGCCGTGCGCGTCGTGCAGTACAAAGACCGCGTGCGCCTGCACCTCCCCTCGAGCTGTCCAGTCAAGACGCTGTTGCAGCATGTCACCGAGCGGCTCTTCAACGCGCAGCCCCGAGCGGCGCCCGCATAGACGCACACCCATCCCCACACGGGGATTTCAGCACGCGGACGACGACAATGCCCGCCTCGGGCAGGGCTCTGTACGCCTGCGCGGTGCGAAAACCACTCATGCCCCGTTGATCAAGCCCGCTGCCGCTCGGCATTTCCACCATTCAACCCCCTCTGCGTCCCGGTCATCGCCCTCGGTGACGTCCAGAGCAGCGCGAATCCGCGAGGCCAGTGCCGGCTGTGTCGGTTTATGAAACATCCGGGCTAGAAAGCACCATCACGGCGTGTGGAGGCAAAAGGTGGGATCGGAAGCAGGAGTCGAGACCGCATCGTCGCGAAGGCCGAATAGACTTCCTGATCACGAAACGGATAGGAAATCCAACCCTCCCTACTTGTCCAGGTTGGCCTGAGAGGTTGTGAAGAAATCGACGTGCGGCCGGTGATCCCCACAGCAATGCGCGTCGCGCGGTGCGGCGAACTGCGAGGCGGGGAGGGAGCATGCGATTACCCATATCTTCGCATCCGCTAGGACCCCAGGGCCTGGACACAGCCCGCCCGAGCTGTTGAAATGCCGCCCCATGACCACCGATGGGGCAAGTGTTGATGAACGAGGAACCGGTTGGCAACCTGTGCGGGCGCCCGCTTGTTGTCGCTCACTTTATTTCACCGGCCGATTCCCGAATTTGTTCGCGCGGAATGCGCGCGTCTTTCCCGCACTGATCACCCCGGTGGCGCAGTGTTGGCGGGTGGAGGAGTGCGAGGCGGGGCGAAGGCAGCCTGTCGGGTACGCGGCGGTGGTCGACGCGCCCGGGTCGGGCGCCTGTGGGGAGGGTGCCCGGCAGGTGGCGACCCGCCGGGCGCGGGTCGCTCAGAAGGGCAGCGGATCGTCGAAGTCGTTCTCGAAGAGGTCGAGCTGCGCGTCGCGGAACGCGAAAAGGGGTCGGAACGCGAAAAGGGGTCGGAACGCGAAAAGGGGTCAGGTTCGAATGGCGCTAACTTAAGCTTGAGGCTTTATAAATCAAATCTTTACCGGGACCCTCCACCGCCGACCCACGACATTGCTGGCGGTTCCGTGGGCCAAAGCCACCCCAAAACGGCGTCCGGACCGGCCTCCCGCTTGTGTTGCCGGCGCTATAAGTAGCTGATCCTTCTGACGGGGCTCCTTAAGTTAGCGCCATTCGGGTCAGGTTCAATTTCTGCTCGACTTCCCCATGCCCAGACGCCCCCGAGTCCATCTGGACAAGGCCGGTCGGGAAGAGGCTTATCGCGCCCTGTTTCGAGTGGCACTCGATGCGGATCCGATCGGGGAGATCCGCATGGCCCTCAACCAAAACCAACCGATCGGAAACGCACGGTTTTACGCAGAGATCGAAGCCATGACCGGGCAGCGTCGAACGCTGCGGCAGCGGGGACGCCCACGCAAACGGGAAGCGGCCGAGGCCGTGGGAGAGTCCGAGCAACCAGAGCTACCGCTCTCGATCAACTGAACCTGACCCCTTTTTTGGTCCCTTTTTTGGTCTCAGGCGTTTGTCTTCGGCCCCGCGCTTTGTTAACCTTGCGCGTCGATTCGGGCGAAGGCCCGGGACGATGTCATGGTGGCTTGCGCCGGTCCCCTCGCAACGCAATGCCGTGAACCCGGTCAGGCCCGGAAGGGAGCAGCCGCAGCGGTTGAAGCGTGTGCCGGGGTGTGGCTGGCGTCGGCCGCCTCCCTCAGCCGCCGCAATCAGCTCGGGCGAGGGGTGTCCATGGAGGGGAATCGACACGCAACCGTGACCATCGGCCGGCGAAGCGATGTTCGGATGGATGGCGAGCCAATAGCCACTTCACCAGCCGCGCGAGGGTCTTTCCGGCGTCGGCCCTGCCACAGCCGCCGTCCGCTCCAAACAGCATTGGGTTGATTCCAATCGCGCATGTCCTACCAGGTGCTCGCCCGTAAATGGCGCCCCAAGAGCTTCGATGATCTGGTCGGGCAGCCGCATGTCGTCCGTGCCCTGGCCAATGCGCTCGATCGCGATCAGCTCCACCACGCCTATCTCTTCACCGGTACACGCGGCGTCGGCAAGACGACGCTCGCCCGTATCCTCGCCAAGGCACTGAATTGCGAGGAGGGTGTCGGCTCTCGGCCCTGCGGTGTCTGCTCGGCCTGTCTCGAGATCGACGGCGGGCGGTTCGTGGATCTGATCGAGGTGGATGCCGCGTCCCGCACCAAGGTCGATCAGACGCGCGAGCTGCTCGACAACGTTCCCTACGCCCCGGCGCGTGCACGCTATAAGGTCTATCTGATCGACGAGGTGCACATGTTCTCCAATCACAGCTTCAACGCCTTGTTGAAGACCTTGGAGGAGCCCCCGCCGCATGTGAAGTTTCTACTTGCAACGACGGATCCCCAAAAGGTCCCGGTGACCGTGCTCTCGCGCTGTCTACAGTTCAACCTGCGACGTCTCCTGCCGGAAGAGATCCGTGCGCGTCTCCACCAGGTCCTGGAGGCCGAGGGTCTCGACTTCCAGGCATCGGCACTGCCTTTGCTGGCCCGCGCGGCCGACGGCAGCATGCGTGACGGCCTCAGCCTCCTCGATCAGGCCATCGCCTTCGGAGGCGGGCGGGTCGACGAGCCGGGCGTGCGCACCATGCTCGGGACACTGCCGGGTGACCTCACGATGGACATGCTCGAGTCGCTGGCTGCGGGCGAGGGTGCCCGGGTCTTGGCCGAGGTCGATCGGGTGGCGTCACTGACCCCTGACTTCGAGGAGTTGCTGCGGGAGCTGATCGCCCTGCTGCACCGGCTTGCGATCCTCCAGCAGGTGCCGGAGACCCTGGCGCCGGATGATCCGGACGCGACGCGTCTGAAGCTACTGGCCGGACTGATTCCGGCGGAGGATCTCCAGCTCTACTATCAGGTTGCCCTGACGGGTCAGGGCGATCTCCCGTTGGCCCCGGATCCCCGCGCCGGATTCGAGATGGTCCTGCTGCGGGCGCTGGCGTTTCGCCCGGTCTCGGGCCGTGATGTCGCCGCTCCGACACCACCGCGAGAGACGTCCTATGCCGGGGCGACCCGGTCGATCCCTCAAAGTGCGACCGGAGCGGGTGTCATCGGGGCGGGTGCGACGGTGTCGACGCTGCGGCCGATCACGGAGGCCGGGATCTCCGGGCCTCGGCCTCCAGCGATGGTGGATGCGCCGGTTGACGCGCCGCCGCCTGGCGAGGCGGGCCGGGCGATCGTCCTGACATCCCACGCTGAATGGCTCCAGCTCGTCGATCGGCTCGATCTGGGTGGGATCGCCAGCCAGATCGCCCATCATTGCGACCTCAAGGGCTGGGAAGCGGGGCGGCTCTCGCTGAGTCTGGACCCGACGGCCGAGCACCTGCGCTCACCGAGTGCGGAATCGCGACTGCATGCCGCGCTTGAACAGACGCTTGGGGTGGCAGTCAAGCTCGATATCCAGGTCGCCCGGCCACAGCGTGAGACCCTGGCACAGCGCCGGGAGCGCGAGGCCGGTGAGCGCCGGCAGGCCGCCGTCGCCGCCATGGATGGCGACCCGATCGCGCGCGCCATGCACGATGAGCTGGACGCGAGCTGGATCCCGGGGAGCATCGAGCCGGCGAAGTGACCCGGTCGGGGTCTGGGTCCTCGACGCTCGGGGTAACCATTTTGGCTATGGTGAAAGGTTGATAGTAGAGTTGCGCCGAACCCCAAGCGCCGTGTGAACATCTGCCGGGTAGGGTGGATAAGCGAAGCGCATCCACCATTCGACCTCGGGCGGCTCGGCGCGGGTGTTGGTGGATGCGGCGCGAGCAGGCGGCAGAGGCAACCCGAGACGCTCTGCCGCGCGCCTCATCCACCCTACGGTCTCCGGGTCGGTGGTGTCGAACATCTTCCGGGTAGGGTGGATAAGCGGAGCGCATCCACCTTCCGGCTTGAGGGCAGGTTGGATTGGTGTCGCATCGCGACGGATATAAGTTGATAGAGATAGCCAACCGATAAGAGAGGATGCGGGAGATGGGCGGCGCTCGGCGCCGTGCGCTATCCCGCCTCGGCCGGCCGGTCGGGGTTTCCCGCGAATGCGTATGATGAAAGGTGGACTCGGTAACCTGCTGAAGCAGGCCCAGAAGATGCAGGAAGACATGAAGGAGGCCCAGGAGCGGCTTGCCCAGGAGGAGGTCATTGGCGAGTCCGGCGGCGGCATGGTCAAGGTCACCATGAACGGCCGTTATCAGGTCAGTCGCGTGGAGATCGACCCGAGTCTGTTGGCCGACGACAAGGAGATGCTCGAGGATCTGATCACGGCCGCCATCAACGGGGCGAGCCAGCGCGTGGCTGAGAAGGCGAAGGAGAACATGGCCGAGCTGACCGCGGGTCTGCCCTTGCCGCCGGGGATGAAGCTTCCCTTCTGAGCGAGGGTCGCGAGCCGTGCCCGAGCGCCCTTTGCTCAATCAGTTGATCGATGCGCTGAGGTGTCTCCCCGGCGTCGGGCCCAAGTCGGCGCAACGCATCGCCTTCCACCTGCTGGAGCGTGATCGGGAGGGCGGCGTGCGCCTTGCCCGGATCATGGCCGATGCGATGTCCGGGATCCGGCACTGTCGCAGGTGCCGGACACTGACCGAGCTGGATCTCTGTACCCTGTGTGCGAATCCGAATCGGGATGGACAGCTCTTGTGCGTGGTTGAGCAGCCCTCGGAGATCCTCGCGATCGAGCAGGCGACGGATTTCCGAGGACTCTATTTCGTGCTCGGCGGCCGGCTCTCGCCACTCGACGGGATCGGGCCCGATGAGCTGGGTCTGGACATGCTCGATGCGCGGCTGCAGGCCGGCGAGGTGCGCGAGGTCATCCTCGCCATCAGCCCCACGGTCGAGGGCAGTGCCACGGCGCACATGATCGCCGAATCGGCCGCCCGATACGGCGTGACCCTGACGCGTATCGCGCATGGCGTCCCCCTGGGCAGTGAGCTCGAGTACCTGGATGGCGGCACCCTGGCGCTGGCCTTCAATGGTCGTCGACGGCTTTGATCCGCGTTGCGGGCGACCCTCGACCGTTTGCAGCATTCCGGCTTGCGGAAGGACCCATGTGTCTTGTACCGGCCACGTCCCGAAGAACAGAAAGATCTCAACCGCGTCGACTCCCATTGCCGCCCAGAGAGCCGAGGGAGCGCGCGAAGGAAACGAGCGCATGTCACTCCGGAGAGGGTGTAGCGCGGTTCAACAACAATTCTCTCGCAGTGAGTCTCAACGATGTCTGACACGATTTTCGGTAAGATCGCCTCCGGCGAGGTGCCCGCCGACATCGTCTACGAGGACGATGATCTGGTCGCCTTCAGGGACCTGCATCCACAGGCACCCACTCATATCCTGGTCATCCCGCGCAAGCCGATCCCGACCCTGAACGCGGTGCAACCGGAGGATGCCGAGCTGATCGGCAAGCTGTTCCTGGCGGCAGCGAAGATTGCCGCGCAGGAAGGGATCGCCGAGAGTGGATATCGCACCCTCATCAACTGTAACGCGGGCGCGGGACAGACGGTCTATCACCTGCATCTGCATATCCTCGGCGGACGTCCGATGCAGTGGCCGCCGGGCTAGGCGCGTGCTCGGCCAAGCGGTAGCATGACGCGGTACCGAGGCGTCGTCCGCGGACGGCGCCCTTTCGATTCACTCATGGAGCGATCAGCGGGCCTTTGCCCGGAAGGCGACAACATGGCAGGGTATCAACGCACCTTCGGGGGGGATCGGCCCGCCGTCTTCGAGCTGAAGGCGGCCGGGTTCACGCTTCCGATCATCCGCCTGCTCGAGGCCGACATCGAGGCGGTCGCCGCAGAGCTGGGTGCGCGGGTCGAGCAGGCCCCGGAGTTCTTTCGAAACACGCCGGTCGTGATCGATCTCAGCGCCTTCTCGCAAGGCGGTGGCGAGGTCGAGTTTCCGCTGCTCGTCGGTCTGTTGCGCGGCTACGGGATGATCCCATTCGGCGTGCGAGGGGGCACCAAGGCGCAAAACGCGGCGGCCGAGGCGATGGAGCTCGCCATTCTCCGCGAGCACGAGACGCGTGGCGCCCGGTCCGACCGAGCGCCCCCTGTTGCCGAGCCGGCCGCGGCCCCGCATCCGCGAACCGTCGGCGAGCCGGCGCCGGCCGAGACGCCGGGGCTCGAACGGACCGGAGCGAGCTTCACCCTGGTCACACGTCCGGTACGCTCAGGTCAGCGGGTCTATGCCTCGGGCGGCGATCTGTGCATCATCGCGCCCGTGAGCTCGGGAGCCGAGTTGATGGCCGATGGGAACATCCATGTCTATGGTCCGCTGCGCGGTCGAGCATTGGCGGGCATGAAAGGCAATACGGACGCGCGAATCTTCTGCCAAGATCTACAGGCCGAGCTGGTCTCGGTGGCCGGACACTACCGAATCAGCGAGAACATCCCGCCCGAGCTGCGCGGTGTGCCTGTACAGATCTACCTGGACCAAAAGATTCTCAGGATCGAAAAACTTTGACCCTACCCAGGTTTGGGCGACGGACCATCCCCTTTTGGAGGCTGCTACTTTGGCGAGAATTATTGTGATCACCTCGGGCAAGGGCGGGGTCGGGAAAACGACCACGTCTGCCGCGATGGCCATGGGATTGGCGCAACGCGGGCATCGCACCGTCGTCATCGATTTCGATGTGGGTCTGCGCAACCTGGATCTCATCATGGGCTGTGAGCGCCGTGTCGTGTATGACTTCGTCAATGTCATCAATCAGGAGGCCAATCTCAATCAGGCCCTGATCCGCGACAAGCGCTGCGACAACCTCTACGTCCTTCCGGCCTCTCAGACCCGCGACAAAGAAGCGCTGACCAAGGAAGGGGTTGGCCGCGTGCTCGAGGAGCTGTCGAAAGGGTACGACTTCATCGTCTGCGACTCGCCGGCGGGGATCGAGCATGGCGCGACCATGGCCATGTACTATGCCGACGACGCCGTTGTGGTGACCAACCCGGAGGTCTCGTCGGTACGCGACTCCGACCGGATGCTCGGTATCCTCTCGAGCAAGTCACGTCGTGCCGAGTCCAACGAGGAGCCGATCCGCGAATTTCTCCTGCTGACTCGCTATGACCCGCTGCGGGTCGAGAACGGAGAGATGCTGAGTGTCGATGATGTCCAGGAGATCTTGTCGTTGACCCTGATCGGCGTCATCCCTGAATCCAAGTCAATCTTGTCTTCCTCCAATGCCGGGGTTCCCGTGGTCCTCGACCGAGAAAGCGACGCCGGCAAGGCTTACGGCGATATGGTTGCTCGTTATCTCGGTGAGGATGTGCCGCACCGCTTTCTCCAGACGGAGAAGAGGGGATTCCTACGCCGCATTTTCAGAGGCTAACCAATGGGCTTACTCGACTACTTCCGCTCCTCTCGACCCAAAGGTTCTGCAAGCGTTGCGAAGGAGCGGCTTCAGATCCTGGTGGCTCATGACCGCGCTCAACGCGGTCGTCCCTCCTATCTCCCAAAGCTCCAGCAGGAGATTCTGGAGGTCATCCGCAAGTACGTGGAGGTGGACATGAGCGCCGTCTCGGTCAGATACGAGCAAGAAGACAGCCACGAGGTCCTCGAGCTCAATATCATCTTGCCGGACGCCGCCGAGGCAAGGATCTAGCTGCGGGTCGGGCGGTGGCTTGGCTGTTGCGTCCGACGAATGCCTCCGGTGTCTCGCTGCGCATCGAATGGAGCGATTCGGAGCCCGCGTTTCCGAACGGCGTGCATTGGCCGCCAAGGCGATTCCCGGGAACACACATCCGGACTGCTCACGGCTGCAATGCCTGTCGGGGCAACTTAAAGGTGAATTCCGAGCACCCTGATGCCAAGTCGTACCCCGAAAGGTGGATGCGCTGCGCTTATCCACCCGACCTCGCGCACGTTTCAGTTGTTTCTGAACCATTCTTGAGTCGCCCCGACCCCTACAAGCCCCGACGATCGCCCCCGGTCGGCAGATCCTTTCCCGGAAATCACCTAAGGCAGGATCCGGATCGGCGTTCCGTCCCGGACCATCTGCCAGATCTCGTCCATCTCGTGGTTTTGCACGGCGATGCAGCCCTGCGTCCAATCGCGACCGGCATACTGCTCGCGCAGGGCCTCTGATCGGACGTAGTTCGGAAGGCCGTGGATCATGATCATCCCACCCGGATTCGAGTAGCCGAGCTGTTTGCTGACGAACTTATCCCGTTCGTTGGGGTAGGAGATATGGATCGACTTGTGGAAGTTGCTGTTGGGGTTGCGCCAGTTGAGCATGTAGTCGCCGATCGGGGTGCGCTGATCACCCTCGCGGAACTTGTGTCCGTCGGGTGAGCCGCCGAGGGCGATCCGATACTCCCGGATCACGCGCCCGTTGTTGTGCAGCTCCAGCCTGCGTTGCGATTTCTTCACGATAACCTTATCGGCGTGAGCGGGCTCGACCGATGTCATGGTCGGCGGCTTGCTGCTGCAACCTGCGAGTCCGAGCGATCCTGCCAGAGCGAACGCAGCGAGCAGCAGTTGGCCCGTCCCGGCTCGGGGGCTCGGCCGGGTTCGGTGGATCGGCCGGACTCGGGGGCTCGTCTGGCCGGCGATGGCGTTCGTGGGTAGTGTCGCGTCACTTTGCATGGGTCGGATCCTGCGTCTAGTGGGCCAGGCTATGGGCCGTGCTCGTCATCCCGGGGCGAGGCTGATCATTTGCCATTCCCGGCAAGAATCAGCACGCGATCCGAAAACGCGGTTTCCGGATCGCTCCATGCTCAATCGCTCGGGCGCCTGCACATGGCGGCACATCCATGTGCCTTGGGAGACGCTGATGTGATCAGCGCCTCCCCAGAGTCGGTCTTTAGCGTCGGTCGTTGAGGATTCTGGGATAATCAACATGCGAAAGTGTAGGTAACATCATGACAAAACGCCATCTTGTTTCGCGATTTTTAGATCGGGAAATCCGCATCCAAGCCCGATCCGGGGTGCTCAGAACTCTGGGAGGACCCGGAAAAAGAGCGTCTTGAGATAGGCCGTCTCCGGGATCGCCGGATGAACCGGGTGGTCAGGCCCCTGCTGGCCCGTCTCCAGCAGTTGCAGTGTCCGCCCGGCGCGTCGTGCGGCCTGTTGGACGGTCCGGACGAAGGCGTCGCGACCCATGTGGAAGGAGCATGATGAGGTGACCAAAAGCCCGCCCGGCTCCAGAAGCTCCATCCCGAGGCGGTTGAGCCTCAGATAGGCCTGGATTCCTTCCTTCTCGTCCTTACGCCGCTTGATGAACGCCGGTGGATCCAGGACGACGGTGTCGAACCGGGCATCTTCTTCACGAAGAGCGCGCAGCACGTCGAAGGCATCGCCGTGCCTTCCCTGGACGCGATCGGCCAGACGATTACGCGCGGCGTTGTCCGCGACCCGCTCCAACGCAGGCATCGAGGTATCGACACAGAGAACCTGCTCGGCGCCCAGTGCCGCGGCGCGCAGTCCCCAGGCGCCGATATAGCTGCAGACATCGAGGACCCGCCGTCCGACGCCATAGCGCGCCAGTCGCGTGCGGTTCTCTACCTGATCGAAGAACCAGCCGGTCTTCTGGCCGGTCAGGGGCGAAACGAGAAATTCCAGACCATTCTCGACCAGGGGCTTTGCATCCTCGGGCGTCCCCAGGATCACCTCGACGCTCTGCGTCAGGCCCTCGAGCTCGCGCACGGCATTATCGTTTCGCAGCACGATCGCTTTGGGGCGCAGCACCTGCTCGAGCGCGGCCAGAATCTCAGCCTGCACCCGTTCCATTCCCGCGGTCGTGATCTGCACGGCGAGCAGATCGCCATAGCGGTCGACGATCAGACCTGGAAGCCCGTCGCTCTCGCCAAAGATGAGTCGGTAGCTCGGCTGCTCGTAGAGCCGCTCGCGCAGCGCCAGGGCATCGTGAATGCGCTTCAACCAGAGGGCCGGACTCAGAGGCTGGGCTGGGTCGCGGCTGACGACCCGTGCACAGATCAATGAATGCGGGTTGGCATACCCGTGACCGATCCAGCGGTCGTGGTCGCTGCGGATCGCGACCGGCTGCCCCGGCTGCAGATCCTTCAGCGGGGTCGAGCCGGTATCGACCTCGTTGCTGTAGATCCAGCAATGTCCGGCGAGGAGGCGGCGTTCCTGGTCTTTGCGCAGGATGAGGGGTTGGGTCTTCATGGAGGTGGGTCCTGTGGTGTCGAAGCACTCGTTGTCACTGGCGTTCACAGACTATCAGAACAGGCGCCATTCGGCCGGAGCATGGAAAGCGGTGATCAGTTCCCAATTTCCCGCGCACCTCGGTCACCCAGGCATGAGGCCCTTAGCCCGGGACCGCCGACTTTAGTCGGTGCGAGTGGAGAGTGCTCCGCAAGTGACGGGGCCCGTCCCTGTTCGTGGATTTTCGCCAACTGAAGTCGGCGGTCCGTACGCTTGCTGGCCGCTGAGGAGTCAAAATTGGCATTGCTGGAAAGCGGTGTGGTCGGGACCCATGTTTTACGAATGATGCAGGACGCCAGGGGTCAGGCAACAGCTGACCCGGGCATGAGCGGAAACGAACATCCGATCGATGGTCCTTGATCGGTCAAACCAACGGCGCACGATCCCTGACCCCTGACCCCTGACCCCTGACCCCTGACCCCTGACCCCTGACCCC
>RRYU01022815.1_pt1 | contig 40744 bp, 37 predicted proteins | sample 2162651 | NCBI WGS metagenome assembly RRYU01 (sample SAMN10267283, study PRJNA491782) | microbial mat metagenome | isolation source: biomat in the production well | place: Japan: Minami-Kanto gas field, natural gas well KTG3 | collected 2017-06
ACTAAATACATATCGCGGAAGACAGCAATAACACGACTGATGGTGGATTTATCAAATCCATTATCCAACACTATTTTATTTATTACATCGTTATATCCGATATCTTCAAGATTCATGTTAATTGTCTAATTATTTATAATAACAATTTCTTTGCTTAGCCAATTTAAGCCCGTTAATTTTAACACTATTTTAATTAAGGATACATAATAATGTCGAAAGGTGTTACATCACAAAGTAAAAACTTTTCAGCTTGGTATAACGATGTGGTTAAAAAGGCTGATTTAGCAGAACATGGCCCTGTTAAGGGAACAATGGTGATTAAACCATATGGCTTTGCCTTATGGGATAATGTCAAATTTGAATTGGATAGCATGATAAAGGAATCGGGACATGTTAACGCCTATTTCCCATTATTTATACCAAAATCATTTTTAGCGCAGGAAGCAGAGCATGTGGAAGGTTTTGCAAAGGAATGTGCTGTTGTAACGCATACAAGATTGAAGTCAGTTGATGGCGATATTGTTGTTGATCCTGAATCAAAGCTAGAAGAAGAAGTCATTGTACGCCCAACATCAGAGACGGTTATATGGGCAATGTATAAAAAATGGATTCAATCCTACCGAGATCTGCCCTTATTAATAAATCAATGGGCAAATGTTGTGCGATGGGAAATGCGTACGCGTTTATTCTTACGAACCACTGAATTTTTATGGCAAGAAGGGCATACTGCACATGCCACAGCAGAAGAAGCAGAAGAAGAAACTGTAAAAATACTTGAGATTTACCGTCGCCTTGCAGAAGATATCTTGGCAATACCGGTTTTAACAGGACGGAAAACCGAAAGTGAAAAATTTGCCGGTGCTGAACACACCTATAGCATAGAAGCAATGATGAGAGATAAACGAGCATTGCAATCCGGCACTTCCCACAATTTAGGGCAAAATTTTGCTAAAGCATTTAACGTAACTTTTCAAAATAAAGACAATCAGGAAGAATTGGTGTACGCCACGAGCTGGGGCGTGAGTACGCGAATAATCGGTGCAATAATCATGGCGCATGGTGATGATAAAGGGTTACGCCTTCCGCCCAAGGTAGCACCACATCAGGTAGTTGTGATTCCAATATCAAGAAACGATGAACAAAAAGATGATATTAATAAGTTTTTAAAACCAATATTAGATGAATTGAAAAGAAATTCGGTTAAAACTAAAGTTGATTGGAGAGAAGAATCTCCCGGGTTTAAATTTAATGATTGGGAATTGAAAGGCGCTCCGATTAGAATGGAAATTGGTCCGCGGGATATAGAAGATGATCAAGTAATATTGGTACGTAGAGATACCGGAGAAAAAGCTATTGTAAAAAAAGAAACAATTGTACAAAAAGTAACGCAGCTGCTTGATGATATACATAATAATTTATTTGCGGAAGCCGCAGACTTTTTGAAATCGAATACAGTTAAAACCGATTCTTATGACGAATTTAAAAAAGTTGTTGAAGCGGGCGGATTTGTTCGTTGCGGTTGGGATGGAACTGCCGAAACCGAATTAAAGATTAAAGAAGAAACCGGCGCAACTACGCGCGTCATTCCTTTTGACGAGAATCCAAAAAATCTTAAATGTATTTACACAGGAAATTCTGCCAAGCACGAAGTGGTTTTTGCTAAAGCATATTAGTTAAAATGATAATTAATACATCTGCTGTTGTGCTGAAAAGTTTTCCATATGGCGAGACAAGCATAATTGCCCGTTGTTATACAAGAGATCATGGAAAAGTCAGTTTGATTGTTAAGGGTGCACGACGTAAAAAGTCGCCCATGGCAGCATATTTTCAATCTATGAATTATATTGATATAGTTTATTACCATCGCCAAACACGCAGTCTACAATCAGTTACAAAAGCATCCTTTGTTGAACTTTGGTCGGGATTAAATCAGGATTTAAAGAAAATTGCGTATGGCTTAGCAACAATTGAACTGACGGAAAAAACAAATACTGAGAATGATCCACATCCGGAACTGTTTGATGAGTTAATAGCGGTATTAAAAGCGTTCAATTCATCCGAAATAAGATTAAATCTTATATTTTGGTATTATCAGATAAAGCTATTAACTATATTGGGTTTTAAACCTGATTTTTATCATTTGGATCACGGAAACATAAAACTCCCAAATCCATTTGCGGGCCCCAACAGTCAAAAGATTTTAGAAGACATTAATAACAATAAAATTGATTATATAACGAATACAATTGCTACAAATCAAGATCGTAAGGCGATTAGTGAATTCTTAACCGCATTTATTAATTATCATTTTGAAGGACTAGACACCCTGAAATCATTTTCAGTGTTAAAACAAATAATATGATGGATTATAATACATTTAAAGGAACTTTAAAGGTTCATGGAAACAACTCATTTATCGAAACGGCTCATGGTGAAAGAATCTTTGAGAATGAAAAAATATGGAATGGATATATTAAGCATTGGGGAAATAAATCGGTTAATGCTCGAAGATTGCCCCAACTTGATTATGATGACGGAAAGCCAATTATAATAATGTGGCCGGATGAACAAGTATCCAAAACTCCGTTTGTACATATTTATTACAATGAACGGCTTGTTAAATATTTTGATTCGCTCATGGGACACTTGGCAATAAATGTGAATGGGAAAATCTTCAATTTTGCCAAAAAGATCAATGAAAATGAAGTGATAACAAAAGAAGAATATCTCTATCGCCCAGCTTTGGGTGAATTTGCACCGTCCCCCAATAATGGGAAACAGGAAATATCGGTCAACGGCAAATCATACTATGATAAATTCGGCAGAAATTTTATGCGGAGTATTCATGTGTTGCACATTGAAGGAATTGATACTGATAGGTTATATAAAATTTTAGTGGAAGAATTAGAAATCATTCATAATACACCACCTAAACCGGAAGAACCGGAACATTATGCTGACTTTCATTTTATAAAAAGAAGTTGCACTTCCATTGTGAGAGATGGATTGAGGAAGTATGGTTTTAAAAAAGTGAAGGGAGTTATTCCGAGAGATTTTTTTGTAAATGCAGCGTATAACTTGAAAAAAGAAAAAGACTTGAAAGTTAAAATTTATAAAATGCCGCAATTGATAGTTCCTGAATGTCCCCAAAGTAAACCGACGATTTTATTTAATCTTAAAAATTGGTTCAGGATTAGATCAATTAAGTACGAAAAATAATGCGTTACCAATTTCAATCACAACAAACTCAATTCACTTGGAACCCAAGAACATTTACTAATGCAATAAAAGTGCTTATCATTGTAAATGTGATAATGTATTTATTCCAAGCAATAACTGCAGAACAATTAGATTTGATCAGGATATTTGGATTGTCAAGCCGAACAATTTGGCCTTTGATATGGCAGCCTGTCACGTATATGTTTATGCATGGCGGTCTTTGGCATGTCGCTATAAATATGTTCATTTTGTGGATGTTTGGATCTGAGCTTGAAACAATTTGGGGGAGAGGGGCATTTCTAAAATATTATTTTGTCACTGGGATAGGTGCCGGAATTGTCTGGTTAATCTTTAACATACATGGCACTGATGCAATTTTAATTGGAGCAAGCGGCGCGGTTTATGGAATTTTAATGGCGTATGGATTAATTTTCCCAAACCGTACAGTATATATTTATTTTCTCTTTCCCATAAAAGTTAAATGGTTTGTGCTGTTTATCGGGGCGTTAGCATTTTTTTCTTCAATGGGTACCGGCTCAAATATCAGTCATTTGACGCATCTCTCGGGAATGTTAATCGGTTATTTGTACTTACGCTTTAGCGACCATTGGAGAAACATATCATTCATCCTACGCAAGAAATTTGTTGAACTGAAAACATCTCAAAAGAAAAAAGTTAAGGAGCATGAGATAAAACTTCAGCAAGAAGTTGATATGTTGATGGATAAAGCTAATATTTGTGGATGGGAAAGTTTATCTGATGAGGAACAGAAAAAACTACAGTCGTCCAGTTGGAAATTATCTTCTAAGTCACCTAAAAATTAAAATACCACCGCATAATGCAATGGTATTTTAATTACATTTAAACACAAATTAGTGTAGTTGTATTTATTTTCTGTTGTTTTAACGAAGTAATATCAACTTATTAGTTTTAACCTCATTGCCAACCGTGACCCTACTTAAATATATTCCACCTGGAACTTCTTTACCATTTTGATTTGTGCCATTCCATTGAACTTCATGCCATCCTACTGATTGCTCTTGATTAATTAGGGTATTGATTAGTTTCCCGGTGATATCATAAATCGCGATGTGTGCTAAGGCATTATATGATAAATTATATTTAATTATAGTGCTTGGGTTAAACGGATTGGGATAAGCTATTACAGAAAATTTATCCGGAATAAATACTGAGCGTGTTGCATGATAAGTTACTACGCCGTTGTAATCAACATCTGCTAAACGATATTCATAGTTGTTACCCTGTATCACTAAGTTATCAAGGTGTTCATAATCAGAAGGAAAGCTGACTGTACCTTGCCCTAATAGTGACTCATCTTGTTTATAGCTGACAATTTCATGCCAGTCTGTTTCAATTGTCTTACGTTCCAATATAAAACCAAGATTCTCTATTTCACTTTCCGTTGCCCATTGTAGGAGAACCCCATCGGTTTCAAGACTTGCCGTAAAATAAGAAAGTTCCACAGGGAGAGATTGTTCCACATTGCAAGCGCCAAATGTAGCTATTGTTGGACCAGTCCAAATAAAGTCTTCGTAGTTTGTTCCTATTCCAGTTAATTGTAATGATTGTCCAATTGGGGGTGCGGGTTCCTCAGAAACACCGATATCAATACTGGTCATGCCAGCAGCGGGTCCATTAGTGGCGGTAATTACACCTTCATAACTAAGAAACTGTATAACAGTAGAGGTGGGATTAATTAATGCCATACCATCAGGAGAACCGTTTTGAATACCGGCGTAAGAGAATGCTAAAACACCGCCGTTACATAGATTAGGTATAGTTCCAGATAAAGGTATTGTTCCATAAGTTTGGCTATCAGCCCCATTATATAAAACCACAGACCAGCCAGTTAAATCAGTTCCTGCCGGACCAGCAATTTCAATTGCCTCACCAACGTCACCACCAACATTATCGTAATGAATTTCATTAATAAATATGGTGGTTTGGGCAATTAGGAATGTTGAGATAAGAGATATAATCATAAAAAAAACAAACTTTTTGTTCATAGCCAACTCCTAATTAATTATAACAGCAATAATATTTCTGTAATAAAATTACTAATTATTATTTGTTTTTGGTATTACCTTAAAAACCTTTTCACCTTTTTTTGCCATTCTGTATTTTTCACGGGCAATGCTTTCAATGTAATTTAGGTCAGTATCTAATCGTTTTTTCTCGTGTTCAAGTAAGTCCCGCTCTGTTTTTAGTTCTTCGATACGTTTTTGGGTTGCTTTTCTTTGGGATTTAATTTTAAATAATTGGTATACTCCATGGTCTCCGAATAAAAATAAAATTGTTAGAAAGGATAAACCAAACAGGACAATCCCACGATAAAACTTGCGCTTTGCTTCAGCTACAAATCGGGTTACTCGAGATTTGCTTGATGTTCGTCTTCTATTCAATTACGACCTAAAATATTTTTATTTGGAAACCGAGCACTTTTTCCTAAAGTTTCTTCAATTCTCAATAATTGATTATACTTGCAAATACGATCGGTCCTGGAAGCGGAACCGGTCTTTATTTGTCCCATACCCATCGCAACAGCAAAATCTGCGATGATAGTATCTTCAGTTTCGCCTGAGCGATGCGAGATAACTGCACCATAATTATTTTTACGGGCTAAGTTTACTGCCTGAATGGTTTCCGTGATAGTTCCGATTTGATTCAATTTAATCAAAATTGAGTTCATCGACTTTTCATCAATTGCCCGTTGAAGACGGGTGATATTAGTAACAGTGAGATCATCACCCACGATCTGTATCTGATTACCTAATTTAGAATTTAATATTTTCCAGCCCTCCCAATCGTTTTCGGCTAATCCGTCTTCAATAGATATAATCGGATATTTGTCAACTAAACTTTTTAAATAATCAACCATTGCTTCTGAAGAAAGTTTACGATTTTCTGATGCTAAAAAGTACTCACCATCCTTGTAAAATTCGCTAGCAGCGGAATCAAGTGCCAGATATATATCTTTACCTGCCTCATATTTGGTTCGGGAAATTGCTTCCATGATTACCTCAAGGGCTTCTTCATTGGATTTTAAATTGGGAGCAAACCCACCTTCATCGCCAACAGCGGTATTTAGTCCTTTTTCCTTAAGAACATTTTTTAAATTATGAAAAGTTTCCGTCCCCATTCTTAAAGCTTCGGAAAATGATTTTGCGCCAATCGGGAAAACCATAAATTCCTGAATATCGACATTATTATCGGCGTGACTGCCACCATTTAAAATGTTCATCATTGGGGCAGGTAATAAATTGGAAGCATTATTTCCAAGATGTTGATACAGCTGAATTTGAAGATGATTGGCTGCGGCTCGTGCGGTTGCCATGGAAACACCTAATATCGCATTGGCGCCTAAATTTGATTTATTGGAGGTTCCATCCTCTTTTATCATAGCATTATCCACAGATTCCTGTTGTAGTGCATCGAGGCCGATAACAGTTGAAGACAGGGCTGAATTAACATTATTTATGGCGTTAAGCACGCCCTTGCCTAAAAATCGACTTTTATCGCCATCGCGCAACTCTACAGCTTCGTGTTCACCGGTCGAAGCGCCCGATGGAACGGCTGCCCTCCCAAAACTGCCATCTTGTAGCTTTACATCAACTTCAACTGTTGGATTTCCGCGCGAATCCAATATTTCTCGTGCCTGTACTTTAGATATTGCTGTTTTATTCACAAATACTCCTGTAAAATCTCATATTAAAATTTTGAAATAAACCCCTATATTTAGCTAACAATAAACATATTATTATGTTATTTGTAATTTATATAGGAAATAATTAATGATAGAAATTAAGAAATATATTAAAGAACAATCAGATATTTGGGAGAAAATCGTAAAAACTGCTAATAATGGAACAATCTTCCATACTCGAAAATTTTTAAGTTATCATCCACCAGGGCGATTCATTGATCACAGTTTAGTAATATATAAAAAAGACAAACCTTATATATTATTTCCGGCCGCTGAAAGAGAGATTGACGGGAAACGGTTTTTAGTTTCACATCCCGGCACTTCTTATGGCTCATTTGTTACGCCATTAGAATTACCTTTTGCAAATTCATATCAATCAGTTGAAGTATTAATGAAATATGCCAAAGCACAAAGATTTGATGGAATCAGGCTTACACCACCACCAACTATATATAATAAACGGTTGTCAAATTATATTGAATTTGCATTGTTACAGCACGGGTTCACGTATTTAAAACGAGAAGTGTCAAGCATCTTGTTTTTAGAAAACACAGTTGAGCAAAATCTTGATAAATTCAAAGCATCACATAAACGTGCAGTACGTAAAGCCATCAAGGAAGGAATTGTAATACGTGAATCGGATAAATTCGACGAATTTTATACAATATTAAAGAATAATTTAAAAATCCGACATGATGTTACGCCAACCCACACTTTGGACGAATTATTAAAATTGAAAACATTTTTTCCAGATGACATTAAACTTTTTGGAGCATTTTTAAATAACAAAATGGTAGCAGGTGTAGTGAATTTTATTTGTACACAAGATGTTGTACTTGCCTTTTATATCTCTCATGATGAAAAATTTCAAGAAACACGAGCGCTTAATTTATTATTTTATTCAATATTTGATTGGGCAATCAAAAATGAATTTAAAGTATTCGATTTCGGGATATTCACGGTGAACGAAGACCCAAATTTTGGACTTGCCCGCTTTAAAGAAAATTTTGGGGCTAGCGGAATGTTCCGTGATACTTTTGAGAGAATTCTTTAAAATACCAAAAATTTCCGTAATTTAATATAATGTCGATCAGAGTCCTCGGAAAACAATCATTAATCTATGGATTAGGAACAATCCTTACACGTCTTGTGACGTTTTTACTCCTACCTGTCTATACAAATGTATTTACACCTGAGCAATACGGAATTGTTTCCCTTTCTTATGCTTTTACAGGTTTTGTGATAGTGTTTTATAGGTATGGTATGGATACAGCATTAATGAAATTTTACATTGATGCAGAAGGCGAAGGAAAAAAGAAATATTTTACTGCCATTTTTAGCACCCAGACTGTAACCAGTTTAATTTTCTCAGGAATTGTATTCGTAACTGCTAATTTTCTATCTCCTGTTTTTCTTGGTGGTGAATACAAAACACTTATGCAATTTGTTGCTATAATATTATTTCTTGATGCACTTCGCGAATTGCCGTTGTTAGTATTGCGCGCCAATGAAAAACCGCGTCAATTTATATTTTTCAGCCTACTTAATGTCCTGTTGTTAATGCTTCTAAATATTTATTTTGTAGTTATTTTGAAAATGGGAATTGAGGGGGTGCTGATTGGCAATATATTGGCATCTTCAATTGTTCTACTGGCTACTATTCCGATCATATTCCAAAACTTTAAATTTGATACAGTTGAAAAAGATGTATTAAAAGAGGTTTTAAAGTTTGGATTGCCATTTCTTCCGGCCGCTCTTTTTTCAATGATTATGGAGCTTTCGGATCGCTATCTTCTAGAATGGTTAGCAGATACTACAGCGGTAGGATTATATTCCGCAGGAAATAATTTCGGCAAGTTTGGATTATTAGTTGTGATGGGTTTTAACATGGGATGGACACCATATTTCCTAAAAAAAGGTAAAGATGAGGATGCAAAGCAAACGTTTGCCCAGATATCGAAATACTTTTTAGGAATAATGGGTTTCTTCAGTGTGTTTATTTCAATATGGATTCATTCTATAGTACGTTTTAGAGTTGGGGGTGTCTCATTCTTCGGGGAGGAGTATTGGATATCGGCCCAGGTAGTCCCTGTTTTACTGTTAGGTTACTATTTTTTTGGATTATATGTGTTGCAATTACCAGGCGTTTTTATGATAGCTCGAACAAAATGGGTTCCCATATTTCGAATTATAGGCGCATTTTTGACAGTTATAATTACGATTTTGTTAATTCCAACTTTTGGGATTATTGGAGCAGCTATCGGCAAGTCGCTAGCCTATTTAGGAATGGCAATCGCCATTGGGCTATTTAATAGGAAATTTTATAATATTTCATATTCGTGGAGAGGAATTGTCTTCCCAATTATCTTTATAATGTTAGTAGCGGTTACACCGATGAATTTAGTAGCGAAAATATTTCTTACAGTCCTATATCCGCTTTCGTGGTATTTAATTGTTGCTGATAGCAATGATAAGTATAAAATAAAAGGTTTGTTAAAATGATAGCAGTTGTAACCTGTGGGCATTGTCCAGACGATGAAAGAATATACGAACGCGAGATAAAATCATTATTAAAAGCCGGATATAAGATAACATACTTTACACGTTGGAAGGGGGATAAAAATTTATCATGTGAAAATTTGTGGCATAGGAATTATTCTCAAAAAGACTTATCAATTAAAGAATTCACCCGTGGAATTTTAAAAGATTTTAAAGTTCTAAGGCCGGCAGTTATCCATATTCATGAATTTGAGTTATTACCATTAGCAAAAAGAGCAAAGAAATTATATAAATCAAAATTCATTTATGATGTACATGAAGCAAATGTGGAATTATGGGACGCTTTCTCATCAAAACCAAAAATAATAAAAAAAATAATTAATAGATCTTTAAACCGTTTTGAACAAAGTTATTTAAAAAATGTGGACTTTGTTTTAACCACAACACCTGAATTAGTTGTTCGATATCAGAAACGCGGTGTGGAGTCAATATTTATTCCAAATTATCCTATTGCATTACCGCAACGCATTAATAAATCTGCTGTTCCAACAATCATATACCATGGACAAGTATCATTTGAAAGGGGTTTGGAGGATTTAATAAACGCAATACCTCCATTGCATAAACATGGCCTCCCATTTGCTGTGAAAATTTTTGGTTATGAAAGGATTCCTGGTACAATTAACAAATTGAATGAACTTATAAATGATTTAGAACTCAGTAGTGTAATTAAGATACCTGGTCATTTAGACCATAGCGAAATGCTAAATGAATTAGGTAAAGCCCATATTTCGGTAATACCATTTCGAGATTATCCAATGTTCAATATTGGCATCCCTGTAAAAATGTTTGAAGCAATGTGGGCTAAATGTGCAATCATCGCCAGTGATTTAGATTCAATAAGAGAATACGGAAAGGAATTTTTTGAATTATATCCACCCGGCAATGTAAATGCATTGAGCAATGCTATTTTAAAACTATTAAAGAATCAAAAAGAACAAAAAAGAATGGGTGCCGTGGGAGCAAAGCTGATCAAAGAGAAATATAATTGGCAAAAAATTGAATCAGGTTTATTAAGAGTGTATAAAAAGGTGCTGAATTGAAAATTCTATACATTTCTCCTGAAAATACTGTTGGAACACTTAGTTTGTGGAAAAAAGCACATGAAATGCGGGGTAATCAATGTGATTTTATAACGCTTTATCCTACTAGACATGATTACGATCCCGGTTATTGTTTGAATCTACCATTAATTTCTACAAACAAATTTTATTTGAATTTTCGACAAAAATATTATCAAGTCCTCAAAGGTAAAAACGGTTCTTATAAAGAAAAAGAAGGATTTCCGCCAGTTTGGAAATCCAATTCATATTTTGAAAAGAAATATTTCCAATTTCGGGATTGGTTGTGGCATTTCAAGATTGAAAAAACAGTTAAGGAGCTTGACCTGTTTAGCTATGACATTTATCATATTGAGTGGGGATTAGAGTTTTACCGAGATGGGCGGTTTGTTAAAAAATTAGCAGAGATGGGCAAACACATCGTTTGCGGATATCACGGACAAGATATAAGAACGCGCGGAATTATTGAAGCAGTAGATAAGGTGAGCGAATTAAATGTTACCAGTGAATTGGATCTGTTGGAAAAGCATCCCAATATTAAATATTTATTTCTGCCATTTGATACTAGCAATTACCAGCCAAATTATCAGTTAAATGACAAAATTAGAATTTGCCACAGCCCGACCAATCGCTACTTTAAAGGTAGCGATACTATTATACCAATCTGTGAGCAGATTGCCAAAGAAGAAAACATCGAATTTGTTCTGATTGAAAATGTTTCAATATCCGATGCAATGAAGATTAAACAAAGTTGTGACATTTTAATTGATCAAGTGCATAACCGCGGCGGGTGGGGTTATGGCATGAACTCGGTCGAGGCACTGTCGATGGGATTAGTTTGCATGACAGAATTAATTCCGAAATATGAGGAATTTATTCCTGACCATCCTTTTGTGAATGTGTCGGGGGGCACTTTATATAAAACTTTAAAAAAATTAATAAATGACCGAAAATGGATGAAAGAAATAAAAATACGAAGTAGAGATTGGGTGGTTAAATATCATGATTTGCACAATACTGCAAAAACATTATATAGCTATTATGAAGAGCTAAAATGGATTTAATAGAATATCCAACATTATCAATTGTGGTTCCATGTTATAACGTTGAACATGTAATTGAACGGAGTATTAGAGCGCTACTAGAGCAAGATTATCCTGAAGACAAATTATCAATTATTATTGTTGATGACAAATCAACCGATGAAACGGGAAAAATAATTCAAACATTTCATGAGTATGAGCAAATAAAAATAATCAAACATTTAAAAAATCGGGGACTATCCGCAGCACGCAACAGTGGAATAAAAGCTAGTAAATCTCAAATCGTAGGATTTCTTGATGGCGATATTGTTGTAAAGAATGATTGGGCAAAATCAATGATGGCTGTATTAGACGATCCTAATGTTGTAGCTTGTATGGGTGATACAAAATTGCCAGATTATATGTCTCAAGAAAATATAGATAGGTTTTTATATCACCATAAACGTGGTGTAAGACAAATTAATGCTAAAACACCAATTGAAGTACCTGGTTTTATTATGGGTAATTCGATTGTAATTAGGAAAGTATTAAATGAAGTTGGATTATTTGATGAAACTTTCAAAATTTGGGGGGGAGAAGATACTGATTTGGCTATTCGCATTTGGGGGAAATATCCAAAGGGATTGAGATTCGCTAAAAAGGCAATCGGAGATCATTACCATAAAAGAAAACTTAACAAGTTGTTAATTAATTTAAAACAATATGGAAGTACAAATTATTTATTACTTTTAGATCGCTATCCACATCTGAGTAAAAGACTTGCCGGTGATTGGATAAATTCCATTAAAGGAAAATTTATTTTAAATCCAATAATATATTTTTTTGTAAGGGCCGCCTATTTAATTTTACAAAACCCAAGATTAATACGTTATTTTATTGCTTATAATGTTATACAGGGGGCCCGGAATCCGGCAGAAGGAATTCCAAGATTCCAAAAATAACATGAAAATTATTCAACTAAAAATAATACACAGGTTTATTTCAATTTATTTCATACTAATCCTGCCAATCAATTTGTTATTTGGTGCATTTGAGTCAAGTTCGATTTCTACAGCAAATTTGGCATTGGGCCGAATAAATATGAGTAGTAAGGGTAATTTAATTGATATCATGAATGAGCCGAGCAGTATAATAAATTTTGGATTAAGTGGCGGCGAAGTCATTTGGAATCGACCATTTCAAATTAGCGAACTTCAGCAGACTGCTCTTGCCGCCGGATTCCGCTATAAAAGTTGGGGATTTGGTCTAAGTGCAAGCACCTTTGGCAATAATATTTATAACGAAAGTATATTATCGCTAAGCATTGCGAGAGCAGTAAAAGAAAAACTATCAATTGGTGTAAATATTAGTCTCTATCAGCTAAAAATCACTGAATATGGAACAGCGCATGCGCCCGGCCTTTCCACATCGTTCAGATATAACATAAACGCAGATTGGGACTGGGTAACAACGATTAGGAATATAAATAACCCGAAAATAGGCAGCACTAAAGAAGCATTGCCGCAAGTAATGACATCAGGATTTGTTGGGGAGGTGCATGATATTATTACAATTGCAACTGAGTGGGAACAGGACCTTGAATATGAAGGTGCTATTAAATTTGGTGTTATGGTTAAACCACTAAAACAAATAACATTTTCAGGCGGATATGTTTCAAATCCCGGTCAATTAACAGCGGGATTATCAATTAATATTAATAAAATATATTTTGAATATGGTACAATTGCGTACAACGATCTTGGCTTATTCACACATCAGCTTGGTATTGGTGTTAATTTTAATCGGCACTAGACCGCTTTTAGCACAATACAAAGAAGCTGCAACTTTTCTTCAGACTTTTGATGCTGAAATTGCGATACCTGAAGAAGATATTATTTTAATTGATGAAATTCTAAAGGGACAGTGGTTACCAGGAAAAGAACTTACAAGACAAATAATGAAATTGTCGATTCTCAAAGTCGAAGATGAGCAACTTTTGAAAGGAGTTACTGATAGAGAATCATTGCTGGCAATTGCTAAAATTGATGATGCTTCGGACTTTTTGAAACACTTGGTTTTAACCATTAACAAATCAGTACCTTATGATAAACAGGCAGGAGATGTATTTTTAAATCAATATATGGTATTTAATGATGACACTCGCTATCGTTGGAAAATTAATTATGGTAAAAATGATTATTCAACGGGATTGATAGTTGAACGCGATCCGGGTGAAAGAAAATTAGTTGACCATTTATCAGGATATTTTATTAAGAAATCCGATTTTGGCGAACTTTTGCTTGGCGATTACCAAATTGTAACCGGATACGGATTATGGTCGTGGAGATCAGTATCAACAAGGAAAAGTTTTGAAACAATTTCCGGACTTTCACGAATAGGTCGGGGGATTTCTCCGTACCGGTCATCGAACGAAGCTTGGTACATTAGAGGATTCGGTTACAGCAAAGAAACAAAGTTTGGCAATTTACTATTATCAGGCGGATATACCCATCAAGATGGGAAATTAGACAGCCTGGGGAATTTATTAATTAGTCGATCCGGATTGCATACCGGGGCTACATCTATAGAACAACAAAATAATGTTACGGAATCCTTAATCCTGGGCCAATGGCATTATAATCGACAAAACACAAATATCGTAACTTCTGTGGCCGGTGTTAAATGGCAAGATAAGATTGACAATACTAGTACTGATTGGAGCGGTTCAGTCGCTTTCAACAGTGCAAAAGATAATATAATTGTTTTTGGTGAAATTGGTCGAGGATATAATAGTACTAAGGGAGTTATTTCCGGATTGACATTAAAAGTGCCAAATGTAAAATATTTGATTTCATCAAGATATTATTCAGCCGGATATTCAGCATTACGGTCTAACCCCTTTGCTGAATGGGTTGGTAATGACCGCAATGAACTTGGAATTTTTCAAAGCATAAGTTATAAACACAAGCGACACATTTTTACCGTCTATGGAGATATCTCTAAAACGATTGATGTTGAGAACAATGATTCATTTCCTAAATTGGGGCAAGAGGCTGGGCTAAGATGGGAAAAGCGGAAAGGGAGGCAATATCAAAGGATACAATGGACGTGGGAGAAGAAATCGCTGGAAGAATTGGGATCTTATTTGCTTGAACAACAACCTAATTACGAAACTGGTAATGCGTTAAAATATAGTATAGTATCCAATTTAAGCAAATCGATATGGGGTAAATTACAATTGATATATTCATCGGAAGAAACAACCGATTCAAAATCAACAGCCTACGGTATTGACACACAAGTATGGTGGGAGAAAAATAAGCTAACAGTCTTCCTTGACCTTGTCACAACTATTATCGAAGGCGGTGATGCATGGATTTATTTTTGGGATGTGAATCTACCAGGAGAAATGACTACTCGTGTCTATACAAAAGATAGTATTTCACCCGCTGTAAAGTTTTTATATCGGACTAATTCCGGATTTGAAGTGGGATTTCGCATTAGAGCACACTGGAAAGAGTTTGATTTTACCGGAACACCTGAAATATATGGAGCGTTAGTATTGGAAGCATTATTATAGCAACAATGTTGCTTAAGATTAAAACTATATGATAACTTTAAAGTTATGAAAATATTACGGTTTTCACTTTTTATTCTATTTTCCATTTCAATAAGCATCGCAGCAGTGCCGATAAAAGTCGTTAACCAAGTGACAAATACGGAAGATCAGTTGAAGGTCTTGGATAAGATACCTGCCACCTACTGCTCAATTAAAGACTTAGCGAGGGTCTTGTCTACTACGATTTATGAAAATATAGAAAGAGAGAAAATAGTATTATATCTCGGCGATCATCGGGTGAAAATTTCTGCTGGTACAAGCTTTATTGTAATTGATGATGCAGTATATCAAATATCAGCTCCCGCTATAATTTTTAATGGTGATATTTACTTGCCTGCTAATTCATTTTTTCAAATATTACAGAATACCGTTTTACCAAGTATTACCTATAATAATAAAGATAACCAAATAGTTTTAATTCCCACAAAATATAATATTCAATCTATTCTTGTGGAGGAAAAAGCTAACGGTACAATCATACGTATCAAATCATTTAAGAAATTTAGAAAGAAAGAAATAAGCGCCTTTTTACATAGTAATGGTTGGTTTTACATGACGATTCAAGGCGGAACGGCAGACTCACAGAGTATATTAAAAACTGACACGCGCGGAATAGTTAAAAAAATATCAATGGATAGTCTTGAAGGGGGGCTGCAATTAGCCTTTTTCTTAAGATCGGATGTAGAACGGCATGAATTTCACCAGAATAGTAATACCAATGAAATTGTAATTACCCTTTGGGCACCATTATCTAAAAGTGTGGCAGTGTTAAATGAAATAAGAAGTCAGTGGGAAATTGACACAATTGTTTTAGATGCCGGTCATGGAGGCAAAGATCCAGGAACAATCGGGAAATACGGAACCAAGGAAAAAACAATTACTTTGGACATCGTAAAACGTATCGGTGGCCTGCTCACAAAAAACACAAATGTGAAAGTGGTTTATACACGTGACGAAGATGTGTTTGTTCCACTCTGGGAGAGGACAAAAATGGCCAATGAAAATAATGGTAAGATTTTTATCAGTGTACATGCCAATGGTAATCGTAATCGCGATGCGTACGGATTTGAAACTTATTTGTTACGTCCGGGCAAAACGCAAGATGCCATTGATATAGCTGCTGAAGAAAATGCCGCCATTAAATACGAAGAAGCCCGCAATGGCCAATACAAAGAATTGACCTACGAAAATCAAATAATTGCGACTATGGCACAAAGTATGTTTATGAAAGAAAGCGAAAATTTGGCGGATCGGATCCAACAGGAGCTTGCTAAAGAAATTGATTCCCATAGCCGTGGTGTCAAACAAGCTGGATTCTATGTGTTGATCGGAGCAAGTATGCCAAATGTTTTATTGGAAGTGGGGTTTTTAACTAATCCTAACGAAGAGAGAAAATTACAGTCCGAGGAATATAGACAAAAAATTGCCGAAGCAGTTTATCGTGCAATTGTTGATTTCAAGAAAAATAGTGAATTTGTAATGGCTGAGGGCTAAATGAATAATAATCCAATAGGTGTATTTGATTCCGGAATGGGTGGATTAACTGTTGTTAAGGCAATGAGACGAGTCTTGCCAAATGAATCAATTATTTATTTTGGGGATACAGCACGTGTACCCTATGGAAATAAAAGTCCCGAACTAATTACCGAATATAGTTTGCAGATCGCAGATTTTCTCATAAAACGGGGAGCTAAAATAATCGTTATAGCTTGTAATACTGCAACATCTTTAGCACTTGATACTTTACAGAACAAGCTGACTATTCCCATTATTGGTGTTGTGAAACCGGGAGTTGATTCAGCATTAAAATTAACAAAAAGTAAACAAATTGGCGTGATAGGAACAATATCTACAATTAGTTCCGGAGTTTATGAAACTGAAATACAAAGCCATAATCATGATATAAAAGTTATATCAACCCCATGTCCATTGTTTGTACCACTTGCAGAGGAAGGCTGGATTAATGAACCTGCCACCCGACTCATCGCTGAAAAATATCTTGAGCCAATTAACAAAGCAAATGTCGACACATTAATTTTAGGTTGTACTCATTACCCTCTACTTGCTGAAATAATACAAGAAGTCGTATCCTCTGATATAAAATTGGTTGATTCCGCCCAAGCGATGGCAAAAGAGACTGAAAAACTTCTAATAAATTTTGAATTGCGTAACATTCAAAAGCGAAAAGGAGAGCTTAAGCTGTTTGTCTCAGATCTTCCTGCACGGTTTGAAATTGTTGCCAATCGATTTTTAGGTGAAAAAGTGTCAAATGTCGAAAAAATACAACTCGGCCGAGTTTAATAGTTTACTAGAATATCTATATGCTTTAGAGCGTCGCGGGATTAAGGTCGGTTTAGAGCACACACAAGAACTCTTAAAGGTTTGCGGAAATCCGCAAGATAATTATCAATCAATACATATTGCAGGGACCAACGGCAAAGGATCTACATCTGCGATGCTTGCTTCAATATTAATTGAAGCAGGGTATAAAGTTGGACTGTACACATCACCGCATCTAATAAGATTCAATGAGCGCATTAGAGTAAACGGAATACCGATTTCGGATAATAGTATTGTTGAATTCGTGTCCCGTTATAAACCTACAATCGAGAATATTCAATCAACTTTTTTTGAAGCTACCACAGCAATGGCATTTGAATATTTTAGTCAAGAGAAGATTGACATTGCAGTGATTGAAACAGGATTGGGTGGGAGATTAGACTCAACAAATGTGCTTAATCCTAAAGTGACAATTATCACTTCCATAACAATTGATCACACTGAAATTTTAGGAAAAGATTTAAAAACCATCGCTTTTGAAAAAGGTGGCATTATTAAAAATGGAACTCCATTAGTTCTCTCCTCTCAGAGCAATGCAGTGAAAGAAGTGATTCTGGAAATAGCAAAAAATAAAAATTCAAAAATAATTTATTGCAGTCAAAGAAATATAAAAAATATTAGTGTCAGCGAAATAGGTACATCATTTAATTGGAATGGTATAGATTACAATACCAATCTGATAGGTCAACATCAGGCTTATAATGCTATCTTGACAATTGAAGCAGTAAAATTGATAAGCAACAAAATTGACGATAAGAGTATAAGCGATGGGCTCAAAAAAGTTAAGTGGCCAGGACGTTTGCAGAAATTGCATGGAACACTCCCAATTTTTTATGATGTTGCGCATAATTCGCACGGAATTCAAGTTGCGCTTGATACGTTGTTTACTATATATAATATTAAACCAATTGGCCTAATCGCACTTAAGGCGGATAAAGAACTAAAATTGATTGCGCCTAAATTAAAGAACAGGTTTACAGAACTGATTGTTACAAGCAAACCTGGTTCAGGTCTTATGCAAGCAGAAGATTTACATGAGTCATTAATTAAACTTGGAATCAGTGCCAGTTTAGAACTTGACTTGAAAAAAGCAATAAATAGAATTAATTCAGCTGTGTCAAAATCTTTGCCGGGAATAATATTTGGCAGTCATTATATTGGCGAGACAATTTTTAAAGAATACGATTTTTCTTTTGACAAAGGCATCATTTAGTGTAATTTAGTGTTACCGATAATACCTACACATCGCAAGATATTATATATAGATTTTTAATCAATTTAGAAACCAAAGGATAATTTATAATGGATGTCAATGAACTTCAAGCCCTGAAGATTAAAGACTTAGCAAAACTTGCCAAAGATCTTGAAATTGAAAGCATCTCCGGCTTAAACAAACAAGAATTAATTGTACAAATCCTTCAAGCTGAAGCAAAGAAGGATGATACGCTATATGCCCGCGGTACATTGGAAGTGCTACCTGATGGATATGGATTTTTACGAAGCGCTGATTTTAATTATTTACCTGGTCCTGATGATATTTATGTCAGTCCATCTCAAATCAAACGCTTCGGTCTAAAAACGGGTCATGAAGTTGCAGGGCAAATTAGACCTCCAAAATCAAAAGAACGGTTTTATGCCTTACTAAAAGTTGATACAGTAAATGATAGACCACCTGAAGACGTAAGAAATATTATTTTGTTTGATAATCTTACACCATTACATCCTGATAAAAAGTTCACTTTAGAAACCGAACCGAAGAATCTTTCCATGCGCATAATGGATTTAATGTGCCCAATCGGTAAAGGTCAAAGAGGCTTGATTGTAGCACAGCCCAAAACTGGAAAAACAATATTATTACAGCAATTAGCAAATTCAATAAGAACAAATCATCCAAAGACAAAGATGATTATATTGCTAATTGATGAACGCCCGGAAGAAGTTACAGATATGAAACGTAGCGTTGATGCCGAAGTCTTAAGTTCAACTTTTGATGAAGCACCCGAGAGACATGTCGCCGTAGCGGATATGGCTTTACAAAAAGCACGCAGGATGGCTGAATATGGAGAAGATGTAGTTATTCTATTGGATAGCATTACGCGCTTAGCAAGAGCACATAACGCAGTGATACCCCATAGTGGTAAAATATTATCAGGTGGTGTTGACTCTAATGCCTTAAAAAAACCTAAGCAATTTTTTGGTGCAGCACGAAATACCGAAGAAGGTGGAACACTAACTATAATTGCGACAGCGCTAATCGATACAGGCAGCAGAATGGATGACGTAATTTTCGAAGAATTTAAAGGAACCGGTAATATGGAGTTGGTATTGGATCGTCGACTGAGTGACAGAAGACTATTCCCCTCATTTGATGTAGTTAGATCCGGTACCCGAAAAGAAGAGCTCCTGTTATCAAAAATGGTTTTAGGAAGAATTTGGATTTTGAGAAAACTGCTAAACGAAATGCAAATTACTGAAGCAATGGAATTTTTACGTGACAGGATGATCAGAACCAAAACAAATGATGAATTTATGGATACGATGAGCAGATAAGATTACTCCCATCAATTCAATTTTAATTATTAATATCATATGTTTTAGCTCACAAGAATTACATTCGTGAAAACAATTGTAGCTAGACTAATTACCGACAAGCCCGTTAAAAAGACCGCCTATCAAGTCAAGGGTGTCTTAATGAAACAATATCCCAATAATCCAGCAATACCAATGTTGGACGGTCGCTATAGAGCAGAATTTTTATATCCACGTGTGCAAGTAAAAATCCTAAATGAGCAGATATATATTATTGGTATCAAAGATGGTTTTGAGCCAGTGCAAGAGCTAGTAAAAGAATTTGAAACATTAAATTTTGGAAATATCACGTTTGATATTTCTGATATAGACATTGAAGAAACTAATGAGCAATTCCAGCATACTGATCAATTATTGCGGTATAAATTTGTATCTCCTTGGATTGCCCTGAGCAAAAACACACAAAAACGTTATAAATTTTTAAAAAATACTGATAGGGTTGCATTTTTAAATCGTTTATTAGGTCAAAATCTTGTGTTCTTAGCTCGCGAGATGGAAATCCCTCTGAATGAGAAAGTATATACCAAAATACAGCTTAATTCACTATTTCCAAAACCTGTTTACGAAAATAATTGGGGTTCATTCACGGGCGAATTCCAAACTAATTTTCTGTTACCTAATTATATTGGTGTTGGCAATGGAATAACCCGCGGCTATGGTGCAATACATGGACTATATAACCCGGAAGATTTTAAATTTGACGAAAGCGAACTTCATACTGAGGCAATTAACAATAAACCCAAATTGCCGATAGAAGATGATGATACTCTGCTAAGTGTAAAAGTTAAAAGTGTACCAAAACCCCGAAGGAAATCGACTGGTAAAGTTCATGTTAAAAAACAACAGGTTAAAAAAGTATTGGCAGAGGAATACGATATAATACAGAAGATTCCAAAAAAAACAAATGCGAGAGTAAAAAAGAAAATCGAAAATAAAAAAGAATCATCACAGACTCCGCAAGACAATAATTTCAACACGGTTGAATACCATAAAAAACAGCATCACGTGTGATATTTTAAAACATTTTAAGCGGTAGTCAGCTATTCTTTAATTCTTTTTGGTCCGGCATCAATAACAGGTTGTGAACATCTTTTCTCAAACAGCTTAAAGTTTTGTATAAACCGTGATGCTAAAGAATCATACCTTTTCCAATATTCTTTTTTATCACCCCAGGAGTTTGATGGTTCTAGAATGTCTTCCGGTACCTCAGGACAGGTTAATGGAACTTCAAAACCAAATAGTTTATCTTTACGGAACTTAACCTTTTCAAGTTTACCGTCTAAAGCTGCATTGAGTAAATTTCTAGTGTGATGAATACTAATTCTTTTACCTACGCCAAAGCGACCACCAACCCATCCAGTATTTACTAACCAACACTGTGCCTGATGTTTTTGCATGCGTTCTTTAAGCATGGCCGCATATACCGATGGATGTCTTACCATAAATGGTCCACCAAAACAAGCGCTGAACGTAATCTTTGGTTCAATGCCTAAACCAATCTCTGTGCCTGCTACTTTTGATGTATATCCGCTTATAAAATGATACTGAGCTTGTTCAGGATTTAAGCGAGCAATTGGAGGCATTACGCCCGAAGCATCACAGGTTAAAAATATTATATTCTTAGGATGTGAATTAACCATTCCATCCGGAACTGTGTTGGGAATGTAATCTAATGGATATGAAGCACGAGTATTTTCTGTATGAGTGTCATCATCTAAGTCAATATATCGATTTGTTTCATCGAATACAACGTTCTCTAAAATTGTACCAAACTTTTTGGTACAAGCATATATTTCTGGTTCATGTTCAGCAGAAAGTCGAATTACTTTTGCGTAACAGCCACCTTCAAAGTTGAATATTCCATCTGCCGACCAGCCATGTTCATCGTCTCCGATAAGAAAACGATTTGGATCAGCAGAAAGAGTAGTCTTACCTGTTCCGCTCAATCCGAAAAATAGTGCAGCATCTCCTTTTTTGCCAACATTTGCAGAGCAATGCATTGGTAAAACATTATTGAAAGTGAGCAAGAAATTTAAAACCGTAAATACGGATTTTTTAATTTCGCCGGCATAAAGTGAATTTGCAATGATTGCTATTCTTTGCTCAAAATTCAATACGATGGTGGTGTTGCTATTGGTTCCGTCAATTTTTGGATCCATATTAAAATCGGAAAGCGCAATTACTGTAAATTCTGGGATAAAATGTTTCAATTCATCCTGATTGGTTGTTGTGATGAGCATATTACGTGCGAATAAACTATGCCATGCTTTTTCTGTAATGATTCGTACCGGCAGTCTATAATTCTTATCGTTTCCGGCATAGCAATCCTGAACAAAAAGCTCTTCACCCTGCAGGTAAGATTGTGCACGCGTTAATATTGTATTAAACTGCTGGGGGCTTATTGGACGATTATAATCTCCCCACCAAATATCATCAACTGTGGTGTCTTCTCGAACGACAAATTTATCGTTTGCAGCGCGAGCGGTGTGTTTACCTGTTTTTACTAAAATCGGACCTTGGTTTACAATTTTACCCTCATTTCTAAAAATAATCTCTTCGTACAAAGCTGGTTTCGAGAGATTCCAATAGACTGTATCAAGATGTTTTAACCCATGGTTTGCAAGTCCATAACTCGATGCAAGAGTACGTGCTTGTGCGGCACTCGGTGATTTAATTTTTAAATATTTGCTCATTACCAATCCCTCACTAATTTGCGTTCGCCGATATATAATTCATTTGGTGCATCCGGATCAAGTGCCCATTGAATCCTCTCGATTCCCTCCCTTATATCGTTAATGGAACCACAATAACTCAGCCTTAAGTGGCCATCTAATCCAAAGGAAGAACCGGGGACAGTTATAACTTGTACTTTATCAAGGAGTAATTCCGATAGTTCGACAGAGTTGGGATTGTAATGGGTAAAATCTACAAAACAATAAAATGTTCCGCCTGGGTTGGTTACTTTTAATCCATCAAATGATTTTAAATTATTTATCATTATATTTCTTCTATTTTCTAAGGCAACTCTGAGATTTTCAACCGAAGACTGAACTCCGTTTATTGCGCCTATCGCCGCTTTTTGCGAAATTGTAGGCGGTCCTGAAGTTTGATGGCTTTGGATATTAACCATAACGTCTATTAATTTTTTATTTCCAATCGCCCAACCAATTCTGAAACCGGTCATGGCATATTGCTTTGACACACCATTAATAAGGATGAGCTTTGAGTTGTCGCCGAATTCCTTAACATAATCAAAACAATTTGATGGTTTACGATTATCAAAGACTAATCGATTATAAATATCATCCATGATCAAATATAAATCGCGCTTTTCGCAGAAATCGATAATATCGGCGATAAACTCTTCCGAATAGACAGCCCCGGTGGGATTGTTGGGACTATTTATAATTACAGCTTTAGTGTATGACCCAACGCGCTCTTCTATATCAGACAGTTTCGGATAAAACGTTCCATCTTCCGGAAGAGCCGGTATAGGAATCCCTTGGCAAAGTTTTACCATGTCAGGGTAACTCACCCAATAAGGTGCAGGGAATATCACCTCTTCATGAGGATTTAAAATTGCTTGCAAAGCAACCATAATTGATTGTTTTGCGCCATTGGATGCTATGATTTGGCGAGGTTCAACTAATTTATTATAATGTTCCTCCGTATAGCGAATAATTGCTTTTTTCATAGCAACAGTACCGTCAGGAGGAGTATATCTAATTTCTCCTGAATCAAGCAATCCTGTAGTTGCTAATATTGCATCAAACGGTACTTTACTTTTTGGTTCTCCACCACCTAAATGAATAACCGGATCACCTTTTTGCTGCATTATAGTAGCTTTTTCATTTAGTTTTAGTGTGGCTGAAGGAGTAAGACTTCTTGCGATTTGACTAATGCTCATAATTATTACTTCTTATAATAAATTTGTTTAATGGATTTATATTATGATGCTTTATAATAATGAATTTAAAATTACTACAAACCATATAAGTGAAACCAATATTATCGAGATTTTTTAAAACAATTTACCAAAAGACCTTCTCTCAATTTTGATACACCAATAACAAAATATTATAAGGATTTTAAGATTAATTTCATTAAACTCTGCCCCCGTAAACAGAAGAATATTTTATAAAATTAATTTTATTAGAAGTTGAATAGAACAGGAGAATCGGATGAAAGAAAAAATACATCCTGAATACAAACTTGGAACCGTACATTGTGCATGCGGTAACACATTTAAAGTTTATAGTACTATTGGAGATCAGCGGATCGATATTTGTAATGTATGTCACCCGTTCTTTTCCGGTAAGCAAAAATTGGTTGACACCGCAGGTAGAATCGAAAAATTCGAGAGAAAATACGGAAAACGCCAAGCGCAATAGCAAAATATTGAAAAGGACTTCTGCTTTTATTCGAAAGATAGAAGTCCTTTTTGTATCTTTTATTATTGATTATAATTAAATTCGTAAATAATACAAATATAAGACATGATTTTAAAAAAAATAGTAATTAATACATTGATGAAACCATCAATTTTAGTTGGCGGACAAGCAGTTATAGAAGGTGTTATGATGCGCGTTCCGGGTTCCTATGCCACCGCCGTACGCGACCCAAATGGTAAAATTCATGTTGAGAAACATGATTTTACTTCCAAGGTTGAAAAAAGCAAGACCTGGAAAAAACCAATTCTACGAGGAATAATTTCCTTATTTGAATCGCTAAAAATTGGAATGTGTACGCTTCAATGGTCAGCTGAAATTGCCACACCCGAAGATGATAAGAAGAAAAAACCCAGCAAATTAGCAGAAGTCTTTTCGACATCGACTGCCATCTTAATTGCTCTGGGACTTTTTATGGCAGCTCCATATTGGCTGACAACGAAGTTGTTTTTAGTTGAAAAAGAAGCGTTTATGTTTAATGTAATTGCTGGGATTTTAAGAATCACATTTTTTATACTTTATCTTGTTTTGATATCATTTATAAAGGATGTAAAAAGATTATTTCAATATCATGGTGCAGAGCATCGTGTTGTATATAATTTTGAATCAGGAAAATCCGTGACCGTAAAAAATGCTCAATCATTTCCAACTCAGCATCCACGTTGCGGAACGAGCTTCTTATTTATCGTGATGATTTCTGCAATAATTGTATTTTCGATAATTGATACTATTTTCATCGGATTTTTCGGAAGTCTAACGGTTGTCTCAAGAATTTTATTGCATTTACTCATGATGCCATTTGTAGCCGGTATCGGCTATGAGGTATTAAAAATTAGTGCCCGCAGAAGCGATAATTTACTTTTCAGAGTATTTAGAGCACCAGGTTTGTGGTTACAAAACATTACTACCAAAGAACCGGAAGATGCCATGGTGGAAGTGTCGATTAAATCGTTGAAGTCAGCTTTTGGCGATAAATACAAAGATGTTATCGGTAAAAAATATGTAGCAGAAGCGATCGGATGATAAACAAATTACAGCAAATAATTAATCGTTTTGATGCTCTTGAAAAATTATTGGTTGATCCCAAAATCCTTGCTGATAATGATAAGGTTAGAGAAATAGCAATCGAACGTAGTGCACTTGAAGATGTTGTTGCCGAAGCAAAAAAATATATTCTACTTAATGAGCAGATCTCTGAATTTAAAGAAATATTAAATGGCAACGATGATGAGTTGCAAGAAATAGCTAAGGAAGATTTGCCAAATGCCGAGTTAGATTTAGAAAAATGCGAAGAAAAATTAAAGATTCTGCTTATCCCTAAAAATCCAAATGATGATAAAAATATCATTGTAGAAATTCGTGCTGGTACCGGAGGTGATGAAGCTGCTCTATTTGTTGCTGATTTATTTAGAATGTATACTCGTTTTGCAGAAAGATCCAATTGGCAATTTGATGTAATGGATGCGAATGAGACAGGAATCGGCGGCTTTAAGGAAATCGTATTTTCGGTTTCGGGAAAAGGTGCCTATGGTATGATGAAATATGAGAGCGGTGTACATCGTGTACAGCGAGTTCCTAGAACGGAAGCAAGCGGGCGAGTTCATACTTCAGCTGCAACTGTAGCTATTTTACCTGAAGCGGAAGAAGCTGATATTGAAGTTCGAAATGAAGACTTAAAGATTGACACATATCGTGCCAGCGGAGCAGGGGGACAGCATGTTAATAAAACTGAATCAGCGATCCGCATTACACATCTACCGACGGGGTTGGTTGTTACTTGTCAAGATGAGAAGTCACAGCATAAAAATCGAGTGGCCGCGTTAAAGGTATTACGATCGCGATTGTTGGCAGCAGAAGAGGAAAGGATTGCCTCAGAGCGAGCTAAAGAACGAAAAACATTAGTTTCAACCGGTGATCGTTCGGCAAAAATACGTACTTATAATTTTTCGCAAGGGCGAATAACAGACCACAGAATAAACTATACTGCTTATCAACTTGAAACGATGTTGGATGGTGACATCATTGATATGATAGATCAATTGCGAATTGCTGAACAGCAAGAAATTCTAAAAGGCGCGTAACCCATGAACGTTGCCCGCAATTCGCAAAAAATTTGGCGGGTAATTGACCTCATTAAATGGGGTGAACAATATTTTGCCGATAATGGTTTTGACTCTCCCAAAAGGGAAATCGAGTTGTTGCTGCAAGAAACATTGGGGTGTAGCAGGGTTGATTTATATCTTCGATTTGAAGAACCTCTTGATAAAAAACAACTTACAAAACTTCGGGATTGGGTGCAGCGACGGAAAAATCGAGAACCGACACAATATATAACCGGCAAAGCAGGATTCTACAATCTATTGCTTAATGTAACACCGGATGTTTTAATCCCCCGTCCGGAGAGTGAACGATTAATTGATGAGATATTAACAATTGTGGATGTAAAGGCTGAAATATCGATATTGGATGTGGGAACCGGTTCGGGCTGCTTAGCTTTGGCATTAGGAAAAGAGCTCCCCAAAGCAAAAGTTACAGGAATCGATAGCTCTGACAAGGCAATTGAACTTGCTAAATTAAATTCAGACGAATTAAATATTAATAATATTTTTTTTCTTCATGCTGATTTTTTTACCTTCACTACTGAATATAAATATGATATTCTTGTATCTAATCCTCCTTATATACCTAAAAAAGACATTAATTCTCTAATGCCTGAAGTAAATGAATTTGAACCAATTTCTGCTTTAACCGATTCAAGCGATGGCTTAAATTTTTACCGTAAAATTTCGGCTAATAGCTCTGAATTCATTAAAAAGGATGGATGGCTTTTTCTCGAAGTCGGTTTAGGGGAGCATCCAAAAATGGCCATGGAATTATTTACTAATGAAAAATTCAGCAATGTTGAATTGATCAAGGATTTTAACAACGATTATCGGGTGTTGAAAGCTCAAATTGCATGAAAAAACTACTTGCGCATATAAAAATATTACGTCCCTTGAACCTTATTATTGGTGCGTTTGCTGTAATTATCACTGCATCTATTTTAGATAAAATGGATCAAGTATTAGCATGGTCAACAGCCCTATTTGTTGTTGTTTTATCTAACGCAGCCGCCAATGCAATCAATGATTATTTTGATCAAGAAACAGACAAAATAAATCGCCCAAAGCGACCACTAATTACTGGGGAAGTGAAACCACAAACAGCCTTAATCTTGTCTATAATCTTATTCATTATTAGTACGATTTTAGCATTCACGCTACCAAAAACCGCAACGTTTATCGCAGTTGCGATTGCAATGCCTTTGATGATATTTTACAGTATATGGTTTAAGGGAATGCCTTTAGTCGGTAACTTAATAATTGCTTTTGTATTAGGATTAACTTTTCTATTTGCCGGCGCAGCATTAAATGATATGAAGACAATGATTATACCGGCTGTTTTGGCGTTTGGATTAACACTTGTGCGAGAGCTTGTAAAGGACATCAGTGATGTAGAGGGAGACGGAAAAGCAAAATTAAAAACACTGCCTACTGTTGTCGGAGTGAATAAGGCTTGGTTTGTAGCTGGAATTTTTGCAATTCTAATCGGTATTGGTGCGATTATTCCATATGTGATTGATAAATATAATAATATTTATATTATAATTGTTTTATTAGGAGTTGAGATTCCTTTGATTTTGACGGTAGTTTCAGCAATGAAATTCCCCACAGTTACCAACGCAACTCGGATTGCACAAGCATTAAAAATCAGTACAATTGCCGGAGTTTTTGCTGTCTGGCTTGGATCAATGTAATGGCTTCTGAGTTCGTACATCTTCATAATCATTCTGATTATAGCTTACTTGATGGTGCTCAAAATATTGATGTAATGTTAGAAACAGTGCAATCATTGGGTATGGATAGCATTGCTTTAACCGAACATGGTAATATGTTCAGTGCTATTAAATTCTATAAATCTGCTAAGAATGTAGGCATTAAACCAATTATTGGTAGTGAAGTATATGTGGCAAAAGGTAAGCGAACTAAAAAAAGTGGACAAATAGGCAGTAGTAATAATCATTTAATTTTGTTGGCACAAAATTACATTGGATATAAAAATCTGATGAAATTAGTTACCTATGGCTACCTAGATGGTTTTTATTATCGGCCACGAATTGACAAAGAATTATTAAAAAAACATAGTGAGGGATTAATTGCACTCTCAGCCTGTTTAAAAGGAGAAATCCCGGAGAAACTGGTAAAAGGCAATTTTGAGGGAGCAAAGAAAACCGCCCTTGAATTTGCAGAAATGTTCCCAAATCGATTTTACCTTGAAGTACAAAATCACCAAATACCCGAGGAACAGATCAATATTACAAATATGATTAGACTTGCGAGAGAAATTGATCTACCCATAGTCGCCACCAATGATGCACATTATGCCAAGAAGGAGCATTATGATGCGCATGATATTCATATTTGTCTTGCCACCGGAAAAGAGCGAAATGATCCCAACCGTATGCGCTATGCAACCGCTGAGTTTTATCTGAAATCGCAAGATGAAATGTATTCATTGTTCAAAGATATACCGGGTGCTATAGAAAATTCACGACGAATCGCGGATAGCATAGATTTAAATATTCCATTAGAGGAATATCATTTACCAAATTTTAATATACCAAAAGAATCAACGAACAAAAACCCTGATGATTATCTCCAAAAATTGTGCATTGAAGGATTAAAGGACCGCTACGGTACAATCAGCGATGAGATTCAATCACGGTTTGAACATGAGCTAAGTGTAATAAAAAAAATGGGTTTTGCCGGATACTTTCTAATTACCGCTGATTTTGTAAATTACGCCAAAATAAATGGCATTCCGGTTGGTCCAGGTCGCGGTTCTGCCGCCGGGAGCATTGTTTCTTATGCTTTAGGGATCACTTCAATTGATCCGTTAAAATATAATTTGCTGTTTGAAAGATTTTTAAATCCCGAACGCGTTAGTTTGCCGGACATAGATATAGATTTTTGCATTGAAAGGCGGAGTGAAGTGATTGATTACATAAAAAAGCAATATGGCGAAAATTCCGTCACTCAAATTATTACATTTGGTAAAATGAAAGCACGCCAAGTCATAAGGGATGTTGGACGCGTTATGAGCTATTCATTTAGTGAAGTCGACAAAATAGCCAAAGCAATTCCTGATGAATTGAACATCACTTTAGAAGATGCAATTAATAAAAATCCTGAATTGAGTAGTTTTGCTGAAGGCGACTACAAAGAACTAATACAGCACTCATTAATTTTAGAAGGTATGAATCGCCATGCCTCAACACATGCCGCAGGTGTTGTTATCGCACCAAGCGATCTAACAGATTATGTACCGTTGTATAAATCATCGCAGGGCGATATTACTAGCCAGTATGACATGAAAGGTCTTGAGGATCTTGGCCTACTGAAAATGGACTTTCTTGGATTAAGAACCCTTACAGTAATTGACAAAGCAGTGAAGTTAATTAAACTGCGTGGCATTGAAATTGATATCGATAATTTACAATTCGATGACCCCAAAGTTTTTGAGTTGTTCTCAAAGGGCATGACAGCAGGCATTTTCCAGTTTGAATCATCTGGTATGCGAGAATTTCTAAAGAAATTAAAACCAACCGCTTTGGAAGATTTAATTGCGATGAATGCGCTTTACCGACCCGGCCCTATGAACAACATTAATGATTATATTGATAGAAAATATGCCAAGAAGAAAATAGTATATCCGCATCCTGATTTAGTACCAATTTTAAAAGAGACCCATGGTATAATCGTTTATCAAGAACAGGTGATGCAAATCGCAAATGAAATTGGCGGTTTTAGTATGGCCGAAGCTGATACTATGCGCCGAGCGATGGGCAAGAAAATTGTCGATTTAATGAAGGAGAGCACAAATAAATTTATTGCGGGTGCTATTAACAAAGGAATAAGTAAAAGTAAAGCCACAGAAATTGTTGAGTTAATTGAGAAATTTGCCCAGTATGGATTTAATAAAAGTCATTCCACGGCATATGCCATTATTGCCTATCAAACTGCCTGGCTAAAAACGTATTATCCCGCAGAGTTCATGTCAGCGAATTTAACCAGTGAAATGTCCAATAGTAATCGAGTGGTAATATTAATAAATGAATGCCGCAAGTTAGGCATTGAGGTAGGCGCTCCGGATATTAATGTTTCAAATGTGGAGTTTAGCCCCGTTGATGAAAAGACGATTTCATTTGGTTTGAATGCAGTAAAAAATGTTGGCACTAAAACCGTTGAAAAAATTGTGGAAGAAAGAGAAAAAGAGGGCAATTTCAAAGATATTTTTGATGTATGCAGTAAAGTGGATCTACACTCGCTTAATAGAAAAGCATTAGAAAGTTTGATTAAGGCGGGAGCTATGGATTCGTTGGGCGGGACGCGTGCACAGATGTTTGCTGCTGTTGATAATGCTCTTAAATACGGGCACCAGATTCAAAATGATGCAGCTAGTAACCAAGTGGGATTATTTGATGCGTCACAATCTACCAAAAATGAAGTAGTAATAAAACCACCATTGGTAGAAGTAGAAGAGTGGAGTGAACAGGAATCACTTGACCAAGAAAAGGAGGTTTTGGGGTTATATTTATCAGGACATCCACTGTTAAAATATGCTGACGATTTAGAAGAATTCAGTAACTTCGATTTTTCCGATAAGATTTCTTTAGGAACGATGGAAAAGGTTCAAATCGGTGGGATAATTCGCAACTTACGCAGTCAATATGATAAAAAGAACAATCAGATGGCTTTCTTCAATTTAGATTGCTTGGGTGGACAAGCGGAAATTGTGGTCTTCAGTGATACATATGAGCGCTATAAACATTTAATCGAAGAAAATAAAATCGTTTTTGTACAAGGAAAACCCAATGATCGCTCAGATTTTGCTGACCTGAAATTAATCACTGATCAGATAGTCCCACTTGAAAACTGCCGAGAATTAATACCTAGACGAGTAAATATTCGTTTGACACCGGAATCAGCAGAAAAAATTGACTTGGAAAGTTTGCAGAGCTTAGCAAAAGAATTCAGAGGTAGTTGTAGTCTTATCTTCCATATTGTAAATGGTCAGTTAAGACAAAGGATTCTTGCACAAAATATTAAAGTATCATCAAATAAATTTTTCTTGCAAAGATTACGTGAAGAATATGGTGAAAAAAATATCTGGCTAGAATGATTGCAGTAATACAACGTGTAAAAGAGGCAAGTATCACAGTTGCCGATACTAAAATTTCTGAAATAAAAAAAGGTCTGGTGATCTTACTTGGTATTGTAACTGATGACGATGAAAATGACTGCCGTTATTTACACAATAAAATTGCAAATTTTAGGATATTTAATGATGAACAGAATAAAATGAATCTCTCTATTAAAGATGTAACGGGGGAAGTACTGGTAGTGAGTCAATTCACATTATGTGGGGAATGGCAAAAAGGACGAAGGCCAAGTTTTATAAATGCTGCAACACCTGAAAAAGGCAAGGAATTATATAATCTATTCGTTCAATATATGCAGAGCAGCAATATATCTACGAAAACTGGCTACTTTGGTGCTATGATGGAAGTATCATTAGTAAACGATGGGCCGGTTACATTTGTATTAGATAGTAAAATAAATAATAAAAAAGCAATTTGACTTATTAAATGAATATATGATATTTTATTCAGTGCATTGTAATTTTAGCGATTAATAATTAACGAGTTTTATAGCATGAAGAAAAAAATTAGAATAGTGATGGCAAAGCCGGGTTTAGACGGTCACGACAGAGGGATTAAGGTATTAGCTGCCGCGTATCGCGATGCCGGAATGGAAGTCATTTACTTAGGATTACGGCAAACTCCCGAGATGATTGTTTCGGCAGCCCTTCAAGAAGATGCAGATGTAATTGCCTTATCTATTCTATCAGGTGCTCATAACACCATTTTCCCGCGAGTATTAAAGCTAATGAAAGAAAAAGGACTGGACGACGTTTTATTGACAGGTGGGGGCATAATTCCTGATAAAGACATGAAAGACTTGTACGCACAGGGTGTTGGCAAGTTATTTGGTCCGGGTACAACTGTTCAAACTACCATAGATTACATAACTGATTGGGTTGAAAAGAATAGATAACAATGGATCTAAATAATAAAAAAGAACTTGAGAAATATTTTGCTGACCATTTTGATACAGTATTATTTCCTGTATTAGCAGATATTTATAAAACTGAAGGGGATATAATCAGGGCAAAAAAAGTATGTGAAATCGGACTTGAATACCATCCGAATAATGTGGACGGGTTGTTTATTTTGGCTGAATTAAATTATATGCAGAATGATTTATTAACTTCAGAAAGACTTTTGAAAAATGTGCTCTCGATTGAGCCACTGCATTATCGGGCACTTTTAAATCTAGCAAAAATCCAATTAAAATTAAATCGAACATCAGAAACTATTGGTGCACTTTGGCGCAAAATTGTAAAAATCAATCCAACTCACCCAGAAGCAAAGAATTATTTAGCAAAACAAAAAAGCAACAAAGATGAAGTTTCCAAAGTAAAAAAAGCGGTTACAGTAGAAAAACCTAGTACACCGATTGACAAATCAAATCCGAAGATTGAATCAAAAACGATTAAAAAAGAAACTCCTGTTGATACATCTCCAGTTAAAGCATCGGAAGAAAAAATTATTGGTCCCAATCCCCCCACTATTAAACCACAAAAAGTAAGTGAAGAGGATTTACAATCATTGGACATAAGCAAGCGCATGGCAACTTTCACTATGGTCAATGTATTAAAGAAGCAAAAACTTTACCAGCAGGCACTGTCAGTGCTTTCAATGTTAGAAGAAAAAGGTGCCGATCAAGCTCTAATTAATCAAGAGCGGGAAACGCTTCAAAAGTTAATAAAAGAAAACGAAGCTAAATAAGATTCTGTACTGTGACAGCTGATATTTTTAAAAAACGACAAGAAAATCTAAAAGCTTTAATTGCAGAGCAAGGGCTTGATGGAATTCTAGTTAGCCGACTTTCCAATGTCCGCTATATTTGTGGTTTTACCGGATCAGCCGGCTCATGTTTAATAATACCCAATGCGAATTATTTCATAACGGATGGTAGATATAAAGAGCAATCAAATAAAGAAGTAAGGGGGTTTGAAAAATTTATTGATTATGGAACACATTTAGAGATTGCGCAAAAGAACAGTCTGATTTCTAATGGACTAAAGATTGCTTTTGAGGGTGAATTTATTTCTTATGATTCCTACAAGCAGCTTACTACATTATTTCCAAATGTTCAGTGGGAAAGCACCAAAATGATATTAGAAAATTTGGCGGCAGTTAAAGATGCCACCGAATTAGATGCGCTACGTACGGCTATTGAAATAACTGACAAAGTGTTTAAAGAAGTATTACAGATTATAAAAATTGGGAAATCTGAAAAGGAAATAGCTTTAGAAATTGCTAAGCGTTATTGGAAATATGCTGATGGCGAAGCCTTTTCTACAATTGTTGCATCCGGTCCAAATAGCGCCTTGCCTCATGCTCAACCCGGTGAACGGACTTTGAAAAAAGGGGATTTTGTCGTAATCGACACCGGCGCCAAATATGCCGGTTATCATGCTGATATGACCCGAACTATTCTGATGGGCGATCCAACCGAAAAACATAGTGAGATATACGGGCTTGTGAAAAAATCGCAGCAAGCAGGGATTGATGCAATTAAGGCCGGTGTGTCTTGTAGGGCAATTGATGACGCAACGCGGGATGTCATCGCTGAGGCGGGATACAGTGATAAGTTTGTTCATGGAACAGGGCACGGTATTGGACTTGAAATTCATACGCACCCGCGCTTAAGTCAACAAAGTGAAGAGATATTAAAAGAGAATAATGTTGTCACTATTGAGCCGGGAATTTACCTGGAGGGTTGGGGTGGTGTGCGAATTGAAGATGACATATTAGTTACAAAAGACGGTTCTGAAGTGCTAAACAAAACCTCTAAAGATTTGATAATAATCAAATAATATTCTGATTGTCATACAATCATTATTTAGTTTATCTCTATCGTGATTAAAACAATATTTTTTGACATTGGCGGTGTACTGCTTAACATCCACCCTGAAAGAACAATTAAACACTTGAGCACTACCACAAAACTGTTAGAATATGAAATCATAAATGCCTTTCCTGAACCGGCTCATCATAAATATGAACGGGGCGAAATATCAGATTCAGAATTTTACACTGCGATAAAGAATTCATTGCCGGATAATAATTTAAATGAAGAACAATTTTGGATCGCATGGGGCCTATTAGTTGGAAAAGAGACTGAAGTTGTTAATATTATGAATAATTTGGCAAAAGATTATCCGATTTGGTTACTATCAAATACCAATCCATATCATATAATTAAAGAAGAACGATTAAAATTATTTGATAAGATCAGAGGAGGCATATATTCTTATGACGTTGGGTCACGCAAACCGGAAGAAGAAATATATTATAAAGCATTAGAAATCGCCGAAGTAAATGCTGAAGATTCTCTTTTTATTGATGATTTAATTGAAAATGTGGAAATGGCAATGTCTCTAAAAATGAACGCGATTCATTTTAAATCGTTCAACAATTTAAATGAACAAATAGAACAATTCTTGACTACACGAAATGTATAAATCCACAATAAAAATTGGAGAAACTTCCAAACCGCGTTTTGAGTTTCGCACCTTCGGAAATAATTTTACCGCGCTCCATAAAGTCATGGAAAAATTATCAACTCCGGTTCCTACTGATTTGCAAATTCGGATTACATATGAGGTTTATATATTATCTAAAAATCTTAATGATATCAACATTAAGATTAGAAACAATATGCTTGATGTTAAAAAATTGATTGGCAGGAAAGATAATCTTGAACAGTGGGATTCGATAATGAAATATGATTTTCCGATTCCTGCAAATTTAATAATCGAAGAAATATTGCCGATGTTTAAAATAGTTATCCCGATATTAAAAATGGATTCATTTGATGAAAAACAGTTTATAAGTGTGGTTAGAAGAAACAAAGAGTTAATTGCTTTTCCCGTTCATAAAAAACGATATGCTTATTGCATTAAGCGGTCAATTTGTGAATTTGCTGAAGTAACAATTGGTGATGAAAAGTTATTTACTGTAAGTGTTGAGTCAATTGATAGCGTCGAAGTAATAAATACTATAAAAAAATTAAAATTAAATATATTTGAAAATATTAATTATGTAGAGGCGATAAAACGAGTGAAAGGTCTCATTTCTAAACCTTTGGCAAATTAATAATTATACTTATCTACCCAATCATTGGGACAAATTGTACAGATAGAGAGCGTTTAATTTTTACTGCACCTCTTTTATTTTTTGTAACAATATAGAGAGATTGATCAAATATACTGCCTCCGATCGGAATGATCATCTTGCCTTGCGGAGCTAACTGTTCAATTAATTTATCAGGCATTGAAGTGGGAGCTGCAGTTCCGATGATTCTATCGTAGGGAGCATTATCTTGCCAACCATTAATGCCGTTTGCCTTATGAATTTGAATATTTGTATAACCAAGTTCTTTCAATCTTTTACCAGCAGCTTTTGCTAGTTTAGCTACAATTTCCAATGATATAACATTCTTTACCAACAGTGATAGTATTGCAGATTGATAGCCACAGCCGGTACCTATTTCCAATACTGTATGATGTGATTCTATGTGCAATTCGTCGGTCATAAAAGCCACAATGTATGGTTGACTGATTGTTTGACCATGTCCAATTGGCAAAGGTCCGTCGTAGTATGCTAATTGCTGTTGCGAAAAATCAACAAATAGATGTCGTGGCACTGCTAACATTGCTTTTAGAACACGTTTATCTGAAATACCCCTGCGACGGATTTGATCTTCAACCATCTGTGTGCGCAGTTTTTCAAAGTTATTCATTTGTTTTGATTTTTTCGCCTAAATTGTACTTTCGAATTTATAGGGAAGTTGATGAAAAAAACCGCACACATCTTAATGTTTTTACCTCTAATGATTTTTAGTCAATGTATAGAACCGATTTATATCACATTGAATGGTGACATCACTAGTCCGGACAAAGAAATATCGGGTATGACCTGGTATAAAGATAATCTAATATTATTGCCGCAATATCCTAAGGAAGTGATTTATTCAATTCCAAAGAATGAAATTATAGAATTTCTCAATTCGTCACGAATAACAATTACGCCCAAGGAAATTAAATGGAATTCATCAGGTGTTGACAAAAAGATTTGCGGTTTCGAGGGTTATGAATCTATAGCGTTTAAGAATGATACGATTTATGTTACTATTGAATCGGAAAAATGGAAAAGGAACTCAGGTTATATTGCATATGGAGTTATTGAGCCAAGCAATAACGAGATCACTTTAAATAGAGAAAGTTTAGCGAAGATTACAACTCCTGTAATGCTTAAAAATATGACCTATGAAACAATAGTGCTCTATCAAAATTATGTTATCACAATTTATGAGGTTAATTCAAAAAAAGTTAACAAATTTCCGATTTATCATCAGTTTGATAATACCTTAAGCACAAATATTGTAAAACCGTTCCCAGATACTGAATATCGCATTACCGATGCGACCTCCATCGATAATGATGGCAAATTTTGGGTAACAAATTATTTTTGGCCTGGTGATTACGATTTGCTAAAGCCGGATTTGAACTATAATGTTGCGAGGGAAGAAGATATAAAACCGGTTGAGCGACTATTAGAATTTCAAATAATAGATGGTCAAATAGTTAGAACAGAAAGATCACCCATAGAAATTGCGCTTTCGGATTTCGGGGACTCACGAAATTGGGAAGGAATTGCACGATTAGACGACAAAGGATTCTTGATTGTAACCGATAAATTTCCCGGAACAATTCTCGCTTATATTCATTACACTGAGTGATAGACTAACCGATATTGTCGTCTTTTTCTGCTCCAAAACCGATATAAGACTCAAACGGGCTAGGGAAATCAAAGCCCTCCACATCTGGGAAATGAACAATTGATGTAATAAACGGCCACGGTATCAACAGGGATCCTGTCACAGATTGATACATTGGTCGCTTTGGTTTTTCACCTTTTGCAGTTTTTACTTTAGGTATTTTGAAGTTTTGAAATTCCACCCACAGACCGTATTCATCATATCCTAAAACCTTTACATAAATTGTTTTTTGATTTACACCGACATCAGCCAAGGCTTCAGTATTGGCAAGAATGAGCAAAACAACATCACCTGCAATGTTTTTCATACTCATCATTTCATTCTTATTCATTTGAACCTCATAAAGTTATTTTGCATTTATTTGCTTTATCATCGACAGGAATTCGTCTTCAGATAATATTTTTACACCCAATTTTTGAGCTGTATTTAATTTACTGCCTGCTTGGGACCCTGCAATTAGATAATCAGTTTTTAAACTAACAGAACCGGTAACCCGTCCGCCAAATTTTTCAATAAGTTCTTTTGCATCAGAACGGGTCAGGGAATCCAACGTACCTGTTAAAACAAAAGTTTTACCATCAAAAAGTTGTTTTAATTCCGATAAATTCGATTTTGAAAATCTAACGCCATTTTTTAAGCAAGATGATACAACTTCTCGGTTTTGATTGTCTTGCCAAAACTGTGTAATTCCATTTGAAACTATTGGGCCAATTTCAAATATTTTGTCAAGTTCATCTTGATTGGTATTCATGAAGACATGAATATCAGATTTAAAGTGTTTTTCCAGAATCTTAGAAATATGCTCACCCACATTACGGATTCCAAGTCCATGTACGAATCGAGCAAATGTCGTTTCCTTGGATTTCTCGATGGCATTTAAAATATTATTTGCCGATTTATCCGCCATCCTATCGAGTGTTGCTAAATCTTCGTATTTTAGAGTGAATATTTGATCGACTGAAGATAAAATATTTTTATCAACTAATTGTTCTACCAATTTTTCTCCGAATCCATCAATGTCGAGCGAATTGCGAGAGACAAAATGTTCAATTCTGCCCTTGATTTGAGCCGGACACGAAAGATTCTGGCAACGCATTACAGCTTCATCTTCTAATCTGTGAACTATATGCCCACAAACTGGACAAGTATTTTTTATTTGATATTTCTGACTGTTCTTTGGTCGTTTTTCAAGTATCACTTTGACAATTTTTGGTATTACGTCACCTGCCCGCTCAATCAAAATTGTATCGCCAATTCTAATATCCTTACGATCAATTTCGTCTTGATTGTGCAAGGTTGCATTAGTCACTGTAACTCCTCCCACCTGAACGGGATCAAGTCTGGCTACCGGAGTAATTGCCCCGGTTCTTCCTACCTGCAAATCAATATCTTTAATTACAGTGGTAGCTTGTTGTGCTTTGAATTTTCCTGCAATTGCCCAGCGCGGAGACCTGCTTCGCGTGCCTAATATTTCCTGTAAAGAAAACGAATTGACCTTAAAGACAGTTCCGTCAATCTCATAGGGCAAATCATCCCTCTTCGAGTTCAAATCGTGATGATATTCCAAGATTTCATCAATGTCGGATATATTTTTAATATATGGATTTACTGGGACTCCCCATTCTTTTAATGTATCTAAAAATTCAAATTGTGTGGCAAAATTTACTCCCTCAATTGTTCCTTGTTGATAACAATAAATTGATAAAGGCCTTTCGGCGGTTATCTTTGAATCGAGTTGCCGCAAAGATCCTGCCGCGGCATTTCGAGGATTTGCAAACAATGTTTCGCCATTATTTTCTCGGGAGATATTTAATTTATAAAAATCATTTTTCGAAATAAAAACTTCGCCTCGGATTTCCAATGTTGTTGGGATTGGTTTCTTACCCTTTCTCAGTTTTAGCGGAATTGCTTTAATGGTCTTTAAATTTTGACTAATATCTTCGCCGATTACACCATCCCCGCGGGTTGAGCCGTGTGCGAATATTCCATTTAAATACACAAGCTCAACACCAATTCCATCCAATTTTGGTTCTGCTATGTAATTGATGGAATCATCAACATTTAACAATTTTTTTATACGCATATCAAACGCTATTAGTTCTTCATCGTTCATGGCGTTTTCTAAAGATTGCATAGGGATAGAATGATGAATTGTACCAAATTCGGCTAATGGCGTAGCTCCTATTCTTTGAGTAGGTGAATCGATGGTTATCAATTCAGGATTACTTTTTTCTAATTGCTCTAATTCGCGCAGCAATGCGTCATATTCGCTATCAGAAATAATCGGATCATCTAACACATAATAGCGATAATTATGGTTATTAATTTCTTCGCGTATTTTTAGTATTCGGTCAGCGAAATCCATGATTTTACAGATTATATTTTTTGCAAATAATCATCAATAAATGACTCAACACTAAATAATTCTGAATTCTTCTGCTTAAAAGTTTTGTGGCGATACAGTCCATTTTCATCAAGTGCGTATAGCTTAAAATAGTCATCACGTTTAGAAACAATATCTTTCAGTGCGGAGACTAATGCTGCAACATCATCTTTAGTGCTGTATATTCCGAAGGACGCGCGCACCATACCGGCTTTGATCTTGAATTCTGCATCAAAATCGAAATCATCCGAGACTTTGGAACCCATTAATTCTTCAATTATCATTTCTTTAACATAGGGATGCGCACAAAAACATTCATTACGCACAGCAATATTGTAATAATCATTGAGAATCGCCGCAACTAACCCATGATCCAATCCGCGAATGTTAAACGAAATTGATGCGGCGCGTGGACAAAGTGCACAATTAGTTTCTCCATAAATTACTACGTTTCCAATTTGCTTCATTTGTGTCAAGGCATCAGTAATTAGTTCTGTTTCATCTTCATAAATGAAATCCATGCCTATTTTATCTAAAACATTAATTGCGGCCGCCAAGCCAATTGCTCCCGGAATGTTTGGCGTACCGGCCTCTTCCCGATCGGGGAATTTATCGGATATTGTGTAGCGACTGACATGCACCTGATCAACCATTCCGCCGCCAACCTCGTCCGGCTCCATCGAGCTTAAAATGTCTTTTCGGCAAATAACAGCGCCCGGTGACCCGGGGACATAGGTTTTATGACCCGAGAAAACCAATGCATCTAAATT
>RRYU01003993.1_pt1 | contig 40626 bp, 38 predicted proteins | sample 2162651 | NCBI WGS metagenome assembly RRYU01 (sample SAMN10267283, study PRJNA491782) | microbial mat metagenome | isolation source: biomat in the production well | place: Japan: Minami-Kanto gas field, natural gas well KTG3 | collected 2017-06
GGCGTTGCCATCCTCCTGTTTGCCGACGATCGGGATGTCCCCATCGACACACAGCAGCGACAGCACGAATTGCTTGAGATCCGGGCGCTTGTCTTTGCTGTAGCCATGGGCGATCTTGAAGGGCGCGTACTCGTCGTCGGCGTTGTGGTAGTCGCCGAAGACGTTCACCGAGGTCGTATCGAAGTGCACATGCCGGGTCGTCAGCGCAAACTGCTCCATGGCCGACACGGATAGGGCGGAGAAAATCCGTTGCGTCCCCGCATCGAAGAGCCGGTCCATCACCCGTCCCGCGTTGTCGTCGCTGAAATACTGGGCGGGAAGATCATCGCCGAACAGCACCGCTCGCTCGCCATCGGAGAAGGCGTTCTCCAAGTGATACAGCGGCGAGCGTCCGGACAGGGTATCGAGCACCATGGCCAGGACGATGACGCCGGGCTCGACCTCCATTTCAGTCGGCACCAGCCGGTTGACGATCTCCACCACGCCCAAGCGCCGAGCGAAGTCGGCGACGATCGGTAGATGGTTGACTTGCGCCACCGCCATTAACGGCTCTTGGCTTTCGCTGGGTGTTGGGAATGGACAGGTCATCGGTTTTCTCCCCTTTTAAAAAGTGTGGGGAGTCTCTCCATCCGGCTCGCTGGTGCTCAGTATGGCGGATTCGGATCGCTGTGGCCAGCGCTTTTTTTCAAGCAGTGCGCCAGCGACATGGAGGACACTGCCGGCAACCGATAACGTGGCGCTATCTGCCGCGAAAAATTATGCTTCTGTCGGCATCATGCCTGCGGAATGTGCAGTAGAACGGTTACGAACAAGTTGCAATGAAGCGGCTGTGCGCAGCGCTAAACTCCGGTCGGAAACAGCGCTCAGCAGTAGAGGCTGCTGTCACGGGGGGCGGTTTTCATGCCCTGGGCCAGGCGGTGACCGGCGGGGTGCGGGTTGCGATGTGGCCATTGCTGGGTGATCTCAGCCTGTCTGATTCACAGCTGATTTCAATCATCGTCTTCAGATCCGCACCACCATCCATTACAATCGCCAGTTTGTCGCTGATATTGCGGCTCACACCGGTATCCCATCTGCATGGATAAACTACTCATTGTCGGCGGCCCTGTTCTGGACGGGGAGGTGCGTATCGCCGGGGCGAAAAACGCGGCCCTGCCCATATTGGCTGCCACTCTACTGGCGGATGGCACTTCAGTCATCGGCAATGTGCCACATCTGCATGACATCACCACCACCATGGAACTGCTCGGACGCATGGGGGTGCAGCTGGTGGTGGACGAGCGTATGCGGGTGGAGGTGGATGCCAGCACTATCCACACCTTTACCGCGCCATATGACCTGGTTAAGACCATGCGTGCCTCCATCCTGGTGCTGGGCCCCCTGTTGGCCCGCTTCGGGTGTGCCGACGTCTCATTACCTGGCGGCTGTGCGATCGGGTCACGTCCGGTGAACCTGCACATCGACGGCCTGCGAGCCATGGGAGCGGATATCCAGGTGAATGGAGGCTACATTCGTGCGCGTTCCGAACGCCTGAAAGGCGCACGCCTGGTCATGGAGATGATCACCGTGACCGGCACCGAGAATCTGATGATGGCTGCGGCCCTCGCGGATGGCGAGAGCCTGATAGAAAATGCGGCGCGTGAACCTGAAGTCATCGATCTGGCGGATTATCTCAACGCCATGGGCGCAAGAATAGAAGGGGCGGGCACTGATACCCTGCGCATCCAGGGTGTGGAACGCCTGCAGGGGGCTTCCTACAGTGTGATGCCGGATCGCATCGAGACCGGAACATATCTGGTGGCTGCAGCTATCACGGGTGGCCGAGTGAAGGTGCGGGATACCCGGCCGGACTTGCTGGATGCCGTGCTGCTTAAACTGCGGGAGGCCGGTGCGCGCATCGAGTCCGGTGAGGACTGGATAGAACTGGACATGGAAGGCCGCCGACCGCGCGCGGTTGATGTGCACACCTCCCCCTATCCCGCATTTCCCACCGATATGCAAGCTCAGTTCACCGCACTCAACAGCGTGGCTCAGGGTGTGGGTACCATTACCGAAACTGTGTTTGAGAATCGTTTCATGCATGTACAGGAAATGCAGCGCATGGGCGCAAATATCCGGCTGGAGGGAAATACCGCCATCTGCTGCGGCGTGCCCAGACTGACCGCCGCGCCAGTGATGGCCACCGACCTGCGGGCCTCCGCCAGCTTGGTTTTGGCAGGTCTGGTGGGAGTTGGCGAGACCATTGTGGACCGTATCTATCACATTGACCGTGGTTACGATTGCATCGAAGAAAAACTCTCTGGCTTGGGCGCCAAGATCCGGCGCCTGCCGGAATGAGTCCGTGGCAAAACCAACACAGGTCAAAAGTGTGAACTATACCTCCGAACTCACTATCGCCTTATCCAAAGGACGTATCTACAAGCAGACCATGCCCCTGCTGGCGCAGGCGGGTATTGAGCCCCGGGACGATCCTGAGACCAGCCGTAAACTGATCCTGGATACCAACCAGCCATGCGTCAAGTTGGTGATAATTCGTGCTACCGATGTGCCGACCTACGTACAATACGGGGCCGCCGACCTGGGCGTGGCGGGCAAGGATGTGCTGCTGGAGCACGGAGGAGACGGGTTGTATGAACCCCTGGATCTGAATATCGCCCGTTGTCGGCTTATGGTTGCGGGCGTGGAAGGCGCAAAGCCGGGGCCGGAACGTTTGCGCGTTGCCACCAAATACGTGAACAGTGCCCGGCGCTATTATGCTGCCCAGGGCAGGCAGGTGGAGATCATCAAACTCTATGGCTCCATGGAACTGGCGCCTCTGGTTGGATTATCGGACCTGATCGTGGATCTGGTGGAAAGCGGCAATACCCTCAAGGCCAATGGCCTGATCCCTTTGGAACATATTGCAGACATCAGTTCGCGTCTGGTGGTTAACAAGGCCTCCTGGAAAATGAAATACCGTGACCTGATGATTTTGACCGAGGCCTTGAAGGCAGCAGTAGGGCAGGGCGGCGCAAACGCTTGATTGAATCCATAGGCTTCGGGTCGGGACTCGCGTGCTTCTTGGTATTCGGTGGGGAGTGCGCAAATGGTTCCGTTATTTGAATTCAACAACCCGCATTTGACATGGGGTAACAATGATGGACATGCGCACACTCAACAGTGCCGACGCGGATTTTCTGGATCGGCTGGATGAATTGCTGGCCTGGGACTCGGTTTCCAACGACGAGGTCAACCGGACGGTGAACGACATCATTGCCGCGATCCGTTCCAGGGGTGACGAGGCCCTGATTGAGTACACCCGGCGTTTCGACGGCTGGACTCCTGCGAATGCAGCCGCCCTGGACCTGCCCCTGGAGCGCCTGCGCCAGGCCCTGGATGCCATTCCCGGGGATCAGCGCCAGGCCCTGGAGCGATCGGCTGATCGCATCCGCGCCTATGCTGAGCATCAGAAACTGGCTGATTGGAGCTACACCGAGGCGGATGGCACTTTACTCGGCCAGCAGGTCACCCCGCTGGACCGGGTGGGCTTGTATGTGCCCGGCGGCAAGGCCGCCTACCCCTCCTCGGTGTTAATGAACGCGATACCGGCAAAAGTGGCCGGGGTGCGGGAACTCATCATGGTGGTGCCCACCCCGGGGGGGGAACTCAACAATCTGGTGCTTGCCGCCGCAGCAGTTGCCGGAGTGGACAAGGTGCTTACCGTGGGCGGCGCCCAGGCCGTGGCGGCCCTTGCTTACGGCACTCAATCCATAGCTCCGGTGGATAAGATCGTGGGCCCCGGTAATATCTATGTGGCCACCGCCAAGCGCGCCGTATTCGGTCAGGTGGGCATCGACATGGTGGCGGGACCTTCAGAGATTCTCATCCTGTGTGACGGAGCCACCAATCCGGACTGGATCGCCATGGATCTGTTCTCACAGGCCGAACATGACGAAGACGCCCAATCCATTCTGGTGAGCCCGGATAAGGACTTCATGGCGCAGGTGCGCGCCAGCATCGAACGCCTACTGCCCACCATGGAGCGTAGTGGCATCATCGCCACCGCTCTGCGTGAAAGGGGCGCTCTCGTCACCACCAGGGACCTGGACGAGGCCGTGGAAGTGGCCAACCGTATCGCGCCCGAACACCTGGAGCTGTCTGTGGCTGACCCCCAGTCGCTCACAGGCAGAATCCGTCATGCCGGTGCCATCTTCATGGGCCGCTATACAGCGGAGGCATTGGGCGATTACTGCGCCGGTCCGAATCACGTATTGCCCACCTCGCGCACCGCGCGCTTCTCTTCGCCACTGGGGGTGTATGACTTTCAAAAACGCTCCAGCCTGATCATGGCCTCGGCTGCGGGCGCCGTCGAGCTGGGCAAAGTGGCCTCCGTGCTTGCCCGGGGTGAGGGGCTGACTGCGCATGCCCGTTCTGCGGAGTACCGCTTGAATACTGAGTGACAGACCGGGCTCCTAAGGCTTGTTCTATGCGTCATGATGGTTTTTGTCCTCAGCTTGCATGAACAACAGGACCTGACCGCCTGGCGCCAAGGGCTCGTTACAAATCGATTGCCTTTCTCCGCATTATAATCTGTGCCGAATAGACTATGAATGACCTCATCGAGCAATGGGTGCGCCCTGGTGTCCTGGCCCTGTCCGCCTATCATGTGGCCAATCCACGCGGGCTGATCAAGTTGGATGCAATGGAAAATCCCTACACCTGGCCGGAGTCGTTGAAGGAGGAATGGGTGGCTCTGTTGCGCGGCACGGACGTGAACCGCTATCCGGATCCCGAAGGCACGGAACTCAAGCAGGGCCTGCGCCAGGCCTTCAATGTACCGGAAGGCGCCGGGCTGCTGCTGGGCAATGGTTCGGATGAGATTATCCAGATGCTGGCGCTTACCCTGGGCGGTCCGGGCCGCGTGATGCTGTCCGTGGATCCGGGTTTTGTCATGTACCGCATGATTGCCACCTTTACCGGGCTGGAATACGTCGGTGTGCCCTTAAGGCAGGCGGATTTTTCCCTGGACATGGATGAGCTGAGGCAGGCGATTGACCGGTACAGTCCGGCCCTGCTGTTTCTGGCCTATCCCAATAATCCTAGCGGTAATCTGTTCGCTGCCGATGAGGTGCGCGAGATCATCCGTGCCGCCCCCGGACTGGTGGTGGTGGACGAGGCCTATGCCCCTTTCACTGACGAGAGTTTTCTCTCCGAGGTGCTGGAGCATCCCAACCTGCTGGTGATGCGTACCCTGTCCAAGATGGGCCTGGCGGGGTTGCGGCTGGGCTATGTCGCTGGCGACCCGGCCTGGATAGGCGAGCTCGACAAGACCCGCATGCCCTATAATATCAACGTGCTGACCCAGGTCAGCGCCGGGCTTGCCCTGCGCCATGCCTCCGTGTTTGTGCAGCAGACCCGGGCAATCCGGGTCGAGCGCGAAGCCATGTTCCAGCGTCTGCTGGTTATGGATGGTGTTCAGCCACTGCCCTCACAAGCCAATTTCATCCTTTGCCGCACCGCAGATGGCCGGGCCCTGGAATTGTTTCAAGGTTTGAAAGCGGCAGGTGTGTTGATCAAAAACCTGCATGGCGCACATCCCATGCTGAGGAATTGTCTGCGGGTGACCGTGGGCCGGCCAGAGGAAAACGCGGCCTTTCTGAATACGCTGGAGCGCCTGCTCCAGGGGATGGATTGAACCGGCCGGGTTTCACCTGGATCCCGGGGATTTCCGCGATATGGAGGGTCTTTCCGCGGTGAGCACGGGCAGCTCCAGGCGTTGGCTGCCGCGCAAGCCGGAAAGCCGCAGTTCTCTGCCGGGTCCCGCCTTGGCGATGATGCCCAGCAGGTCCTGAATATCCTTCAGCCTGCGATTGTCGATATGGGTGATCACATCACCGGGCCGCAGACCGGCGTACTCAGCGGGGCCGTCCTCCAGCAAACCCGAGATCATGACGCCTGTATCGGTGGTCAGGCCGAAGGATTCCTTGATGCTGGCATTCACTCCCCGGGCTGTGATACCTATCCATCCACGCTGTACATGGCCCCGTTGCAAAATCTGCTCGAGTGAGTTGATGGCTACGCTCGCCGGAACGGCGAAGCCTATGCCGTGGGAGCCGCCGCTTTTTGAGAAAATGGCGGTATTGATGCCCACCATTTCGCCTCTGGCGTTGATCAATGGGCCACCGGAGTTACCCGGATTGATGGCCGCATCGGTCTGGATGAAGTTTTCGAAGTCGCTGATCCCCAGACGGCTGCGTCCCACGGCACTGACTATGCCCATGGTGACCGTCTGGCCGACCCCGAAAGGGTTGCCGATGGCCAGGGTCACATCTCCCACCTGCAATTCCTCCGACCGGCCAATGGGGATGGCCGGGGCCTTGCCAGGGGCCATTTTGAGTATCGCCAGATCCGTGGCCGGATCCTTGCCCACGAAGTTCACTTCCACATTGCTGCCATTGGCCAGCACGACCTTGATCTCTTCGGCCTGGTCGAGGATGTGCAGATTGGTCAGGATCAGGCCGCTATTGCTCACTACAACGCCTGAACCCAGATTGGTGTCGATGTGCTTGCGGGTCTGTTCCGGCAGTCGCTGGCCGAAATAATGCTGCAGTACGGGATCCTGGTAGGCCAGCGTACGCTGCTCGGTGGTGGTCTTGTTGGTATAGATATTGACGACTGAGGCTGCCGCGCGGGATACCGCCTCGGCATAAGATGTAGCCACTGGCAACCTGGCGGGATGGTTGTCGCTTGACCCGTCTGCGGGGTGCTGTACGGGAACAGGCGGTGCGTATTGCAGCAGTCCATACAATAGGGAGGCGCCGAATACCGCGCCTATCAGCCCGGAGAAGATCAGCCGTAGCACACAATGATCCTCGTGAGAGCGGTTATCGGCAGCGGCATGCGTATGCGGTTCAGCCGGCTTTGGAGGACGGCATTGTCTGCTGGGCCCAATCCACGATAGACAATAAATAAAAACAACTCTTGCGAGTATATATCAATCATGTTTTGCCAGTATGTCAGCCCGTAAGTCTGGTGAAGAAATGGCTGGCTGGTGACATTTCGTCGCTATGCCGCAGCCTGCATTGTGAACGATAGCCTAGAACACGCGACTACAATACCTCTGCTATGCAGAATGCTTGGCTTTGAGTGAACATGGGAAGGTCAGCTGGCAGCCTGTTTATCCGTATGAGGCCGCTCGCGTTATACTTGCCGAGGCTATCTACAACAATGACCGGCGGAACTGAGATGAGGCTGCAGGATCTTGTAAGTTATTGCGATACTTTGCTCGACAGTTCCTCTTTTCAGGATTACTGCCCAAACGGTTTGCAAGTGGAGGCTGGCAGCAAAGCCCAGCGTCTTGTCTCCGGGGTTACCGCTTCCCAGGCCCTTATCGATGCGGCAGTGAAGGCGGATGCAGACGTCTTGTTGGTGCATCATGGTTTTTTTTGGAAGGGTGAGGCTGCGCCCCTGTGCGGCATGAAGGGCAGACGGATAGCCAGTTTGTTTCGTCACGGTATCAGCCTGCTCGCCTACCACCTGCCACTGGATGCCCATGAGCAGTTTGGCAACAATGCCAGGCTGGCACAGGTGTTTGGCTTGGAGCAGGCGCGGCCGGTCGGCGAAGGCCTGCTTTGGGAAGCTGAACTGGCTGATTCAATCGCGCTGGCAGAGTTGGCGCAACGGGTGGGCGGGGCCTTGGGAAGGGAGCCCTTGGCCATCTCAGCCGGAGAGCAGCCAGTGCAGCGTCTGGCCTGGTGTACCGGCGGCGCCCAGTCCTATATCGAACAGGCTGCAACTCTGGGGGCGGATGTTTTTATCAGTGGCGAAATATCCGAGCAGACAGTGCATCAGTCTCGTGAACTGGGTATCCACTACCTGGCTGCGGGTCATCATGCGACTGAGCGCTATGGCGTGCAGGCGCTGGGTGAGCATTTGGCACAACACTTCGGTCTTGATCACCGGTTCATCGATATCGCAAACCCGGCCTGAATACATACTGGTGATGTCCTGTGGAGTAGCTTTGGAAGGAATTATTGACGTAATTATCCAATGCTTACAGTGGCACTGCAGGGCCGGATTAAACCGTGCGGGCTGCTTGGATCGGAAGTGCTTGATCCAGCGCAATGCACCATGGGTTTCAGGTGGTCTGCTTCTTGACCAGAAACGCCCGCCTATATGACAATGCGCGATCAACTTGTGCGGATAATCAGCATATTCTGAAGTCCTTAAAAGTCCAAGGAATGGCGTAGTCCACAAGGCGTCAACAGTCATTTGGGGAGTCAACAATCAATGAGCGCAAGCGCAGAAGGGGTCGATCTCAAGAAGCGGCGCATGCTCACCGCCGCCACCAGTGTGGTAGGCGCGGTAGGCGCGGCTTATGTCGCAGTGCCGTTTATCGCTTCCATGCAGCCGAGTGCCCGGGCCAAAGCGGCCGGCGCGCCGGTGGAGGCGGATATCAGCAAGCTGGAATCGGGCGCCTTGCTGCGCGTGAAGTGGCGTGGCAAGCCGGTGTGGATAGTACGCCGCACTGAGGAGATGCTGGGGGCGCTGCCCACGTTGAACAGCCAGCTTCGCGACCCGGAATCCAACGAGTCCGATCAGCCGCCGTACGCTAAAAACGAAACCCGCTCGAAAAAAGCGGAGTATTTCGTCGGTGTGGGCATTTGCACCCATCTGGGCTGCTCTCCCACCTATCGTCCGGAGGTGGCTCCGGCCGACCTGGGGGCAGAATGGAAAGGTGGATTCTTCTGCCCCTGCCACGGTTCCCGCTTCGATCTGGCGGGTCGGGTCTATGCAGGCGTGCCTGCTCCCCTGAACCTGGTCGTTCCGCCTTACCAATTCCTGACGGAAACCACTTTGTTGATTGGTGATGACGGAGGAGTGGCCTGATGAGTAAGCTGCAGAATGTAATGGCCTGGGTCGATGAACGCTTCCCCGCCACCAAAACCTGGAACGAGCATCTCGCCCAGTATTACGCCCCGAAGAATTTCAACTTCTGGTATTTCTTCGGTTCCCTGGCCATCCTGGTCCTGGTCAATCAGATTCTGACCGGCATCTGGCTGACCATGAATTACAAGCCGGACGCCGCCACCGCTTTCGCCTCCGTCGAGTACATCATGCGTGATGTGAACTGGGGCTGGTTGATTCGTTACATGCATTCAACCGGGGCCTCGTTCTTTTTTATCGTGATTTACCTGCATATGTTCCGAGGGCTCATGTACGGCTCCTTCCAGAAACCTCGGGAGCTGTTGTGGGTGATCGGCATGCTGCTGTACCTCGCCCTGATGGCCGAGGCCTTCATGGGATACCTGCTGCCCTGGGGGCAGATGTCCTTCTGGGGCGCCCAGGTCATCATCTCCCTGTTTGGTGCAATTCCCGTAGTGGGTGATGACCTGGCCCTGTGGATACGTGGCGACTTCGTCGTTTCCGATGCCACTCTGAACCGTTTCTTCGCCTTCCATGTCATAGCGCTTCCATTGGCCATAGTGATGCTGGTGTTTGTGCATATCGTTGCCCTGCACAAGGTGGGTTCCAACAACCCCGACGGCGTCGAAATCAAGAAAGGCCCCAAGGGTAATCGCTGGTCCAAGGACAAGCCGGCTGACGGCATCCCCTTCCATCCCTATTATTCCGTCAAGGACATCATGGGCGTGGGCGGGTTTCTGATCCTGTTCTCCGTGGTGCTTTTTTATCTGCCCGAGTTCTGGGGCTGGTTTCTGGAGCCGGACAACTTCATTCCGGCCAATCCGCTGAAGACCCCTGAACACATCGTACCCTTGTGGTATTTCACGCCCTTCTACGCCATCCTGCGTGCGGTCCCGGACAAGTTCCTGGGCGTGGTGGCCATGTTCGCCGCCATTGCCATGCTGTTCATCCTCCCCTGGCTGGACCGCAGCGGTGTCAAGTCGATCCGATACAAGGGCACCATCTACAAGGTCGCACTGGGTGTCTTCGCATTCAGCTTTGTGGCCCTGGGTTACTTCGGAACCCAGCCGGCGACTCCGGTCTACACCTGGTTTGCCCGCTTGTTCTCGATCCTGTACTTCGCGTTTTTCATACTCATGCCCTTCTACACGAAGATGGATAAGACAAAGCCGGTTCCGGAGAGGGTGACCCAATGAAAAAACTGATCCTTGCTTTCGTTCTTTCACTGGCGCCCCTGTACGGGATGGCCGCTGGTGGTGCTCAACTGGAGTCCGCAGACATCGATCTGACAGATCAGGCGGCACTGCAGCGTGGTGCCAAGTATTACATGAACTATTGTGCCGGCTGTCATTCGCTGAAATATGCCCGCTACAACCGCATGGCCAGGGATATCGGTCTGACCGAAGCACAAGTGATGGATAACCTGGTCTTTACCGCCGGTACCAAGGTGGGAGCCAATATCGAGATCGCCATGCAGGCAGATGACGGCGAGACCTGGTTCGGCACCCCCATTCCTGATCTGACTCTGGTAACCCGTAACAAGGTGGGTGGCCCCGACTGGCTCTACAGCTACCTGAAGAGTTTCTATCTGGATGGCGGGCGCCCGTATGGCGTAAATAACACCGTGTTTCCCGATGTGGGTATGCCGGATGTGTTGTGGCAATTGCGTGGAACGCAGAAGGCCGTATACGAAGAGAGTACGGATGCCGCCGGCAACCCGGTGAAGACCTTTTCACATCTCGAGCCGGTCAGTGCGGGCAGTCTGAGTGACGAAGAATTTGACACTCTGGTTCGTGATCTGACTACCTTTCTGGCCTATATGGGCGAGCCCATGAAGCTGGAGCGTCAATCCCTTGGTTTGTACGTTATCCTGTTTCTGGTCTTGTTCACCGTGCTCGCTTACATGATGAAGAAAGAGTACTGGCGCGACGTGCATTAGCGAATTTTGCTAAGTAATCCTGGGGGCGCACGGTTTAGGGTATACTGTGCGCCCTTTTTCTATTTCAGTCCGGGTGTTTGGGGTGTGTTTACCGCCCTGTGCCTGCCCGGTATTGATGGAGTGTCTTGATGGCGGTAGTCTCGAATAAGCGGTCGGTGATGACGCTGTTCTCCGATCCGCAAAGCGCTTACAGCCACCGGGTACGAGTGGTGCTGGCGGAGAAAAATATCACGGTAGATATCGTGGACGTGGATCCGCTCAACCTGCCAGATGATGTCATGGATTTCAATCCCTATGGTTCACTGCCCACCCTGGTGGATCGTGATCTCAAGCTGTATGAATCCCGTATCATCATGGAATACCTGGACGAGCGCTTTCCGCATCCGCCACTGTTGCCGGTTGATCCTGTGTCCCGGGCCAATACCCGTTTGTACATGTATCGGGTCGAGCGTGACTGGTATCGTCTGATGGATCGCATTCTGGGTGAATCGGACAAAGATGCGGCTGTAGCCCGCAAGGAATTGACCGAGAGCCTGGTTGCTACATCGCCGGTGTTCGATGCCAAGCCTTATTTTATGAACGATGAGCCTTCCCTGGTGGATTGCGCCATTGCACCATTGCTGTGGCGTCTGCCTAGCCTGAAAATCGAACTTCCCTCCTCCGCCAAGTCTGTAAAAGCCTATGCCGTGCGTTTGTTTGAGCGCGCGGCTTTTCGCCAGAGTCTTTCGGAGTACGAAGAAGAGATATTTTCTTGAGAAAGGGTGCAGTATGTCCGGTATGAGTTCGAATCGCCCTTATCTGATCCGGGCCCTGTACGAGTGGATCGTGGACAATGACATGACACCCCATCTGCTGGTGGATGCTGAAGCGGATCGGGTTGTGGTACCAAGACAGTTCGTGCAGGATGGCCGCATAGTTTTGAATGTCAGTCCGGACGCCGTACGTGCTCTGGACATGGGCAATGATCTGATCATGTTCGGCGCCCGTTTTGGCGGTATATCCATGGATGTCAGCGTACCGCCCGGCACGGTTCTGGGGATCTATGCCAAGGAAAATGGCCGCGGTATGTTGTTTCCTGAAGATGATACGAGCGATGATGCCCCGCCGGAAGGGCCCGAACCCAGTGGCCCGGGCGAGGGTAAAAGGCCAATGCTTAAGATTGTCAAATAGCCCCCAGCCCGTTATGCGTCCTGAGCCTGCTGCGGCAGTCCAAGGCTGATCTCCTCAAGATTCTGGCCCAACATGACCAGGTATCCAATGTTGCGCACCACCCCTTCCTCGCTGTAATCGAAGCGATAGACCCTGCGGAAGCGCAGGCCCTCGTGGGTCCGGCGCACACTCAAGCGGCGCAGTGCGACAGTTTGATCCAGAAACTGCAGGTTCTGTGTTTCGCAGGCGGCCCGGCAGATGCCGGTGGCGATCTCCCTGGCGCGCAGGCTGTCCAGCCAGAACCAGCCGGCAAGAATGGCGAGAGCGATGAGAGGAAGGGTGTCCATACTTGTGATTGTAAAGTGTCATCGGATGCTATTCGAGGGTAGTATCTCAACCTGACAGATTCTCCAAGCCCAAGCGCATCTTCAGCAGCTAACATCATGGGGAAAATACGCATCATCACAGGTGATATCACCCGGCTGGAGGTGGACGCCATCGTAAATGCGGCCAACTCCAGCCTGCTGGGCGGTGGCGGTGTGGATGGCGCCATTCACCGTGCTGCCGGTCCCGAACTGTTGGAATACAATAAGGGATTGGGCGGTTGCCCCACGGGTGAGGCGCGTATCAGCCCCGGCTTTCGTATGCCTGCCGAGTGGGTGATCAGTACCGTGGGTCCCGTGTGGCGGGGCGGCGGCTGCGGCGAGGCGGATCTGTTGCGCGCATGCTACCGCAATTCCCTGTCGATAGCCCTGGACCATAAGCTGCGTCGTATCGCCTTTCCCGCCATAAGTACCGGCGTGTATGGCTATCCCAAGCGGCAGGCCGCCATTATTGCGCTGGACGAGATGCAGCAGCGCTTGGAGGAGTTTGAGCAGTTAATCGCCTGCTGCTTCAACACGGAAGACGCGCGCTTGTATAAAGAATTGTGTTCACGTTGCACTGCATGAGTACCGAATGGACATGGGAGTAAGCGAGGAGGTGGCAATATGTTAGCTTGGCTGGATCGTACCCCGGTGGGGTATATCGCTGTTCCCGCATTGTTGTTGGGGCTTGCGCCATTCGTCCCGGAGCCCCACTTGCTTGAGAAGCTGAGAATGCTGGCTGCAGGAACCCTGAGCCGTCCTGTTGATATCTTTGATCTGTTCATGCATGGAACGCCAGCACTGCTGTTGCTGATAAAACTGGTGCGTGGTTATAAAAAAGGCTGACCGGCATTAGCCGAACCAGCCCCAGAAACGCTTGCGCTTCTGGGGGCTGACTTTCTCTTCTTCAAGCGTTGCAGGACTGGGGGCAGACGCTTGCGGGTTGCTCATCGATGTGGGTTTCGTCCATGCACTGTCCGCAGGTACCGCACCTGTTTGGCCCTGTGTACGGATATCGGCTGCTGCAGCGGAATGGGGATGGCTGGGGATCTGCTCCTTGGCCATCAGTTTTGCACCGATCTTTTGGTCCGGCATCAGCAGGGATTCGTCGATATCCTGTTTTTCGTACGGCAGACCGTCTTGCAGCAGGTTATCCGTGTGGGTCGACACCAGCTGCTCAATCTTCAATTCTTCATATACACTGTTGGCGTCCCTGTCCGAGAGTATTTCCTTCTCCTCCAGCCAGCCGTGCAGCAACAGGCGACCCATGAACAGATTGATGCGCCTCGGCGTGCCGCGGCTGAAACGGTAGAGTACCGGAAATATGTGGGCGCGAATGCGCGGCCGCCCCTGCCAGCCTGAGGTCTTCATCCGGTGCATGACGTAGGCTGCGGTCTGGCGGAAGTCCAGGGGTTCCAGGTGGCAGGTGGCGATCATGCGTTGATGGACCTGCTCCATGCGCGGGTCCATGACCAGATCACGCAATTTTTCCTGTCCCACCAGAAAAATCTGCAGCATGGGCTGGCCCTGGTTGCGCAGATTGGTTAGCAGCCGCAGTTCCTCCAGGGCGCTGAGCGGCAGGCCCTGGGCCTCGTCTATGATCAGCAGGGGGCGTTTGCCTTCAACCAGCATGCTGGCGAACATGCCCTGCAGTTCCATCAGCAGGGTGGCTTTGTGGCCCCCGGTCGGCTTAAGTCCGAAATTGTAGGCCACCATGAGCAGCATGTCCTCGGCTTCCAGTTGCGAGCTCACCAGCGTTGCCGTGGTCACCTCGTGACCGTCAATATCCGAAATCAGGTCGTCAATCAGGGTGGTCTTTCCGGTGCCGGGACGCCCGGTAATCATGACAAAACCTTCGGCCCGCTCGACTGCGAACTGCATATAGGCCTTTGCCTTGGAAAAACTCGGATGTCTCAGGCAGAAACTGTGGTCCGGGCTCAGGCGGAAGGGGTCCGATGTCAGGCCGTAGAAGTCGTGATACATGGTCGGCACTACTCTGTTAAGTCTTTACAGTGGTGGCGTAAGGCAGTATCCGCTGTTGCTATCACTGTTAGCATGCCGTGGGTTAAAAAACCGGTTGGGCGACTGCAACTGATCATCTGTCATTTCCCCCGTCTCTAGAGCTTAGCCGTTCCAGACGTAGACGGTCACGTTCATCGAATAATCGACGCGAGCCGATCCACACGGCTGCCATGGCCCCGAATCCTGTACCCGCAGCAATCAGAAACAGAATAAGCAGTTGATATTTTGCTGCTTCAAGGGGAGGGCTTCCGGCCAGTATCTGACCGGTCATCATGCCGGGAAGGCTGACAATCCCGGCGCTGGCCATGGCATTGATAATGGGAATAAGACCGGCGTGCAGCGCATCACGGCGGATATCGGTAATGGCCGCAGACCAGTTCTGCCCGAGCAGCAGGCGTGCCTCGATGCCGCCACGTTCGCGCCAGGCGTTGTGGGTCAAGTGTTCCAGGCTGACGGCGATGCCGGTCATGGTATTGCCCAGCAACATACCCAGCAGAGGGATGACATACTGAGGCGTGTACCAGGGCTGCGGTTGTATCACGACCCACAGAGCCAGCAAGGTCACTCCAAAGGAGGACAGAAACATGGACAGGGTGGCTATCCCCATGCCCCACGGGCCGGTGAAGCGCCGTTGCTGACGTGCGACCACCTCATATCCTGCCGCGATCAACATAAGCAGTGCCAATGCTCCGATCCACAATGGATTGGTGAGATCGAACAGGGTCTTGAGCACCAGGCCGATGAGGATAAGTTGCAGGCTGCTGCGTAAGGTGGCGATAAGCAGACGCCGTTCCACCCCCAGGCGCAGGTGAATGGACAGCAGGCCCATGAACAACAGCAAGGCCGCGGCCAGGCTCAAGTCCCAGGGGCTCAGGCTGATCAATTCCATCAGGCCGGATCCTCGATCAGCGCATTGTCGACAATACGCAGATGCCGGCTGCCGACCCGTGCGAGCTGTTCCAGGTCATGGGACACCCACAGGGCCAGCCGTCCAGGCTCGTTCAGATATTGAGCCAGTAGTTTTTCCATCCTTTCGGTGTTTTCCCTGTCCAGGTTTGCGGTGGGCTCGTCCAGCAGCAATACCTGGGGTTTTAACTCGAGCGAGCGGGCCAGGGCCAGTCGCTGTCGTTCGCCGCTGGACAGGCGGTGCAGGTTCCAATCCATCACCTCGACATCGAAGCCCAGTGCATTGAGCAGTTTGTGGTCCGTGCCCTCGAAATGGGCGCCGACCCGATCGGCCCACCAATGACTCTCCGCAGGCAGGTAGGCTACCTGGCGGCGCCATTGCGACGCCGGAATCATCTGCTGCTGACATCCGTCCAGGAGGATTTGTCCTTCATGTGGATCCAGGTCCGCCAGCGCCCGCAACAACTGGGTCTTGCCGCAACCGGAGGGGCCGGTGAGTGTGGAGCAGGTTTCTTCGATCCGCAGTGAGATGCACTTCAGATGCCGGGTGTCCAGCTTGCGCAGTTCCAGGACCATCAGGACGGTTCGGGGTTGCGGGTGAAAACCAGGTCCCGGACTTGGTGGCCCAGGCGCAGACCACGTTGCTCAAAGCGTGTGACGGGACGCTCGTCGGGGCGGGGTACATAGCCGCCCTGGGGGGCATTGTTGCTGAAAGCGGGTTCCGCCTCCATGCAGGCGAGCATGTGCCGGGCGTAATCCGCCCAGTCCGTGGCCATGTGCATGCGAGCGCCGGGTCGCAGTGCGCGGGCAAAACAGCGTACCAGTTCAGGTTGGACGAAACGCCGCTTGTGGTGTTTTTTCTTTGGCCACGGGTCGGGGAAAAACAGAAAGATCCCGTCAAGCATTCCCTCCGGTAGTGCATGGCGCAGGATGTCGGCCGCGTCTGTGCACAGGACGCGGACGTTTCCCAGTTGCGCTGCTTCCAGCCCCTGCAACAGGTGGCCCACGCCGGGTCTGTGCACCTCTATCCCGAGGTAATTGTATTCTGGATGCTGTGTGGCCATGGAGAGCAGGGCTGCGCCATTGCCAAAACCAATCTCCAGGTACAGCGGCCGGGTATTGGCGAAAATCCTATCCGGCTGTAAAAGCTCACCTGGTTCGTGCTCTATGCCATAACGGTGCCACAGACGTTCGAATGCCTTGTGTTGAGCCTCCGTCATACGGCCTTCGCGCCGCACATAGCTGCGAATGGGTCGGAGCTGCAGCGGAGCTTCGCCCGGCATGATCAGAAGAACAGTCCGTCCACGGGTGATGAGGCCGATGCAAAGCGTTTGGCGGCCATGCGTCCGGCCAGATAGGCTTCGCGTCCTGCCTGGATGCCCTTGCGCATGGCGGAGGCCATGAGTACCGGATTGCGGGCAGCAGCGATGGCGGTGTTCATCAACACCCCGTCGCATCCCAGTTCCATGGCGACTGCGGCATCTGATGCGGTACCCACGCCGGCATCCACCAGGATGGGTACGGAGGCATTCTCGACTATGGTGCGGATGTTGAGCCGGTTGCGAATGCCCAGTCCGGAGCCGATAGGTGCGGCCAACGGCATGACGGCGACACAACCCAGGTCTTCCAGGCGTTTGGCCATGATGGGATCGTCGTTGGTGTAGACCATGATATCGAAACCGTCCCTGATCAGTTCTTCCGCTGCTTTGAGGGTAGATACAACATCTGGAAACAAGGTCTTTTCGTCGCCCAAAACCTCCAGTTTGACCAGGTTGTGGCCATCGAGCAGTTCACGGGCCAAACGGCAGGTACGCACGGCTGTGTCTGCGTCGTAACAGCCGGCAGTATTGGGCAGAAGGGTGTAGCGGTCGAGGGGAAGTGTGTCGAGAATATTGGGTTCATCAGCGTTTTGGCCAATGTTGGTGCGGCGTACGGCGATAGTGACGATTTCTGCGCCGCTGGCCTCGATGGCCGCGCGTGTCTGCTCCATATCTTTATATTTTCCGGTGCCGACCAGCAGGCGGGAGTTGAACTGGTGGCCGGCGACGGTGAAGCTGTCATTGCTCTGTAGGTCGGTGGACATGGGTCTTGTGCTGCCTGAGGTAGTGGTTGATCGGAGAGTTCCCTTAGCCTTTTAGGTTCGGGGCAACAGTATCTTAGGGTTTGTTATGCAGGCCGTGATGGTGAAAAACGTGAGCTTAGGTCACTGTGTCCATTGCTGTATTACTTCCATGTAGTTTCGATCCGGCCCGGCATCCTTGCCGGTCGTGATTGCAGAAAAAGGTGACCTTATGTCACCTTTTTCTGCAATCACCCCCCTCCCACCGCATGGATAATCTCTATTTTGTCATCGGGGTGCAGTCGGTGCTGGGTAAAACGGCTGCGGGGAACCAGTTCCAGATTCACTTCCACGGCGATTCGCTGGCCGCCGAGTTCCAGCAACTCTATGAGTTGATCCATACGGGCGGCATCGGGGATGTCCCTAACCTCTCCGTTAATAAAAACACGCATGCAGTTATTTTCGGTCTGATAATGAACAATTTCTGCGGGCATTTTACACTAAGGACCGAAGAAACATTAAATAGTCAAAAAATCGAAACTTATACTCAGACACTAGGCCGGCCAGGGGCTGAGTGATAAACACTTTTCCTGCGGGCATCAGCAGCGCAAGGAACGAATCGCCAGGCTAGTGGAATCGGGTTTTTTAGACTATGCCTTTGTTGTCTTCTGAGATGGCAGCGAACAGTAGCAGATACAACTGGCCGTAACACGCGACTGCATGGGAGTTGGATAAATGCAGGGACCTTGACCAAGAGCCGAGCAATGAGATAGGAGTAATAGAATTCCCGGTCCATTATTGTTCCTTAGGCATTTAATGATCATGAAAGCAGGTGTCAACTTGAGCCATTGGAACGAAGATCTTATTTCCATTGAAGCTGCTCAAACCCTAGATGGTTTGTTTGTACAGCGCGTGCATCGTTCTCCCGAGCAGATTGCCTATCAACGCTTTATAAAATCGGGCATGGAGTTGCAATCCTTTACCTGGGCGGACATGGGGCGAGAGGTTGCGCGCTGGCAGACCGCATTGTCCCGCGAGGCCATGAGTCCAGGTGACCGTGTGGCGGTGCTGCTGCGAAACTGCCCGGAATGGGTCATGCTCGACCAGGCCGCATTAGGCAACGGCCTGATTACCGTGCCCCTGTATACCGATGACCGCGCTGAAAACGCCGCTTATATCCTGGGTGATGCGGAGGTCAAGTTGCTGCTGGTGCAGGATGCCGGGCGCTGGAAGCGCCTGTCCGCCGCGATCGGGAATTCGCAAACCCCAGCTCGAGTGGTGATTCTGGACTCCAGTAACGAGGCACGGCTGTTGCAGGAACAGGACCCGCGTGTCGTGGTGGCCGAAGACTGGCTGCCAAAGCCGGGCAGTGCCCTGAATAAGCGCACGGGCGACCCCCATGGCCTGGCCTCCATCGTCTATACGTCCGGTACAACGGGGCGTCCGAAAGGGGTAATGCTGAGCCATTATAATATGCTCTCGGTGGCCCATGCCTCGGTCACCCTGTTGGATGTCTATCGAGAGGACGTGTTTCTCTCCTTTCTGCCCCTGTCACACACCCTGGAGCGTACCGGCGGCTATTATCTGCCCATCATGACCGGCTCCCGTGTGGTCTTCGCCCGGTCCGTGGCGCAACTGGGTGACGATATGCAACGGGTCCGACCGACCGCCATGATCGCCGTGCCCAGGGTGTTCGAGCGGGTCTATGCCCGGCTGCGCGAACAAATGAGCAAGCGGCCGGCACCCGCCCGCTGGTTGTATCTCGCTACGATCAGTGTGGGCTGGCGGCGTTTTCAGCGTGAGCAGGGCCACGCCGCCTGGGGCCCGTCTCAAATCCTTTGGCCCCTGTTGAAACGACTGGTGGCGGATAAGGTCGCCGCACGATTGGGCGGGCGCATGCGGGTGGCGGTAAGCGGGGGTGCTCCCCTGTCGCTGGAAGTGGCGCGGGAGTTCCTCGGCCTGGGTATACCGCTTCTGCAGGGATACGGCCTGACGGAGACCAGCCCTGTGATCAGTGTGAATACCTTCGAATCCAACGATCCTGCCAGTGTGGGCGTGCCGCTGCGTGGGGTGGACATCAGAATCGGCCCGGATGATGAGTTGATGGTGAAAAGTCCAGGCCTGATGCTGGGTTACTGGAACAACCATGCCGCAACCGCCCGAGTCATTGACTCGCAGGGCTGGTTGCATACAGGGGATCAGGCCCGCTATGAAAATGGCCATATCTATATCACCGGCCGCATCAAGGACATCCTGATCCTGTCCAACGGCGAGAAGGTGCCGCCGGGAGACATGGAGATGGCTATCTCCATGGATCCACTGTTTGAACAGGTCATGGTGGTGGGAGAAGGCAAACCTTACTTGAGTGCGTTGGTGGTCATGAATAACGAACTGTGGCCTGGCCTGGCACGGGAATATGGCCTGGATCCGGACGACCCGGCCAGCCTCATGCATGCACGACTGGCAGGTGACATGCTGTCCCGGGTGCGTCTGGCGCTGCGGGATTTTCCCGGCTATGCCAAGATACGCCGACTGGGCCTGATGCTGGAGCCCTGGACGGTGGACAACGGCATGCTGACGCCGACCCTCAAGGTCAAGCGCAACAAAGTGCTGGAGTTATGCAGTGGTCAGGTGGGGGCGCTTTACGAGGGGGGGCCGGTCTGAAGCAAATGCGCATTCGTGAAGCAACTCCTGTTGCGAGAATAGGCTAACCAGCCTGGGCCTGAATTCCAGTGCAGCCAGACTAGGTCCCACAATCCAGCCTGCGCACCGCGTAGCCGATGCGGCCATCTGGCCGGTACGGCTACCGTGCCGCCCCATGCACCTTCAAGGGTCCCCTCGACCGGCCCTTGCGGCCCAATACGTCCTGTGTCGCGCCAGGCTGTATTTCTGATCGATAACGATTTCAATCAGGTGTGCTGCGGCTGTGCGCAAACCCTGCTCCAGGGCGGGGGAGAATTGACTTTGTCTGCGCACCCTCTGGTATGTCAGTCCGAACAGGCGGGCGGTCTGTTCCAGGTCCAGGTGTTGCGGTGTGAGCCAGTAGCGCTCGAAACCGTCCAGTTGGGACTGGGGCAGTTGGCCGAAGATGCCGCCTCCGCCGTTGTTGAGCACGATAAGAATCAGGTGCCGGTTCCCGATCGCAGTGAGGCTGTTGAGATCGTGGGCCAGGGCCAAGTCACCCAGCAGGCCCACCATGGGTCGTTCGCTATCGCTGGCCAGGCCGATGAGGGTGGCGATGTTGCCGTCGATACCGCTGACCCCGCGGTTGCAGTAGATGTACAGGGACTTATCGGCGCTGCCGGACCAGGTGTCCAGTTGTCGAATAGGCAGGGAGTTACTACAAAATAATCGGCTTCCCTCGGGCAGGCCGGAGATGAGCTCGGGGATCAGCCTGCCCTCGAAGGGCTGATCCGAGTCTGGACCTGTAATGGCTGTAGTCTGTCTTTCAGCATCCAGCAGGCCCTGAAGGAAGTCTCCACTTGCCTGTTGCTCCAGCTTGTCCAGTAGTGCCCGACAGAAGCCGGCAGGGTCTGCCCGCAGGGTTTCCACGGCACGCTGGTTGGGATCCGGCCAGGCGCCATCAGGCGCCAGAAGATAGCGTTCGCTGCCCTGCCGTTCCATATAATCCGCCAGCACCTTGGAAACGGGTATTGCGCCCAGGTGCAGTATCCACTCCGGGCCCTTGGCTTTGATTGGCTCGGAGCACCGCAGAAAGGCGTCGTAGCGGGTCAGCAGCAGGCCCTTGTCCCAGGGGCCGAAACGCAGGCCGGACAAGGGGTCGGCCAGCAACGGGCAGGCCAGCCTTCGGGCCAGACGGGTGACGGTGTCGCCCAATCCGGGCGGGCAGGGGGCCGGACCGCACAGGATCAGGCCGGGGCGGCCGCTCATGCGCCGGGCCAGACGGTCCACCTGCGCAGGGTCGGGTATCGCATGGGCATGGGCGATGGGGAAGGGTGCGCCAGTCGATTCCGGCCATTCGGCCAGGTCCGCCATCGGGACCAGGGGTTCACGGAAGGGCAGGTTGATGTGCACAGGCCCCGGCACAGGCCACAGGCTCTTCTCAACGGCTTTTATGCCCAGTTGACGGATCTGCCGGCGCGCCGAGTCCTCATCTTCCGGCACTCCGGTATGGTGGAAGGCGCGTACATGCACACCGAACAGGCGGTGCTGATCCAGGGTCTGGTTGCCGCCCCAGCCGTGCAGTTCCGGTGGACGGTCCGCCGACAATAGCATGATGGGAACACCTGACAGGGCAGCCTCCACCACGGCCGGGTACCAGTGGGCAGGCGCGCTGCCGGAGGTGGCGATCACCGCGCTTGGAATACCGTGCGCCTTGGCCTGGCCAAGGGCAAGAAAGGCCGCGCCGCGCTCGTCCAGGTGCACTTGAGTCTGGATCAGTGGATGGCGCTTACAAGCCAGCACCAGGGGGGTGGAGCGGGAACCGGGTGAGATGACGGCATGTTTTAGCCCGGCGGCGGCCAGACCGTCTATCAGGGCATGGGCCCAGCGCAGATTGATCAGGCCGGTATCGGGCATGGTCCTGCCAGACAATGCCGTACAGCGGTCAGTTTGATCTCCGTTTCATCGAGCTCCGACTGGGGATCGGATCCCGCGACAAGTCCGGCACCGGCATACAGTTCTGCCCGGCGTCCGCGCAGCAGGGCACAGCGCAGCAACACATGCAATTCGCCGTTACCGTCCCAATCCATCCACCCGGCTGCCCCGCAATACCAGCCCCGTTCCGCCTGTCCATGGGAGCGCAGCCACTCCATTGCAGGTTGTGCAGGACTGCCGTTGACGGCGGGCGTGGGGTGCAGGCGGGCGGCAATCCGCATCAAATCACGGTCGGTATTGAGTTGGCCGTGCAGCTTGAGATACAGGTGTTGCGCATTGCGCAGGCGGCGAATTTCGGGCGTGGAACTGTGCTGCAATTGCCGGCACAAAGGCGAAAGGGCCTGATGAAGGGCCTGTTCCACAAAGGCATGCTCACGGCGGGTCTTGTCGCTTTCGAGCAGTTGTCGAGCCAGTTCCCGATCCGCTTTCAGGTCAGATGAGCGCGGCGCAGTTCCTGCCAGAACATCGCTGCGGATACGCATGCCCTGTTTGCGCAACAAACGTTCCGGGCTGGCGCTGACCAGGCTGGCGCCAGACTGGTTTATTGCGATGATACGGCAATCCGGGAATGCCTTTAGCAGTCCACTGGCCAGTCCTTCCGGGGAGACGGAGCGGTCGAAATTCAGTGTCTGTTTGCGGTACAGCACCAGTTTTTCCAGGTGCCCCCGCTCAATTTCATTCAGCGCCGAGCGGGCCAGATCAGACCAGATGGTTGCCGCCGCCTTTTTCTGTGTCGTTTCTGGAAGTGGCCGTGCAGTGGGATTAACGGCATAGGGGACAAGATCCTCGATCAGCGCCATCCAGCGGGCCAGCAAACCTTGAAGGTTGGATATATTCCCGGGGCTGCTCAGGATCAGCCGAAATTTACCCTCGTCCTGCCTCAACAATAATTCCGGCAGCACCAGGGTGGCATTGGGGAAGCCGGACCAGGACAAGCGCATGGTGTCGGCCGGGTCGAAGGAGAAGGCGGTGAACCACTGGGGCCTGAGACCGGTATTGCACGGGTCGTGGAAATACCAGTGGCGCCGCATTCGGGCGGCCAGGCGGGAGAATGCATGCAGCCGTTCAGGGCCTTGATCGTTCAGTTCAATGGCCCGGCCCCTTGCGAGCATACTAATCCACTCACAGGCTGAGGCCATGAAAAAATCCCCGTCGTGCAACTGTGGAACTGCATTGCCCGACAACCGACTTATTGGCAGAGCGATGCTGATAGGTCCCTTGTGGCCCGAGGGCAGTTGGTCCAGGCAGTCCTTCAATAGCCGGGCCGTCTGGTCCATATATCGTGGTTGCGCGGCTTTCGATACGCTATGCACTTGGTTCTGCCTTGATTGAATGCAATATCTGCAGCATAGGGCCCTCGGGCTGCAGTTGAGGGCCGCCTGGTTTACCTGTGTCTCTGACCCGGGCAGTATATATGCTGTTAGAAGGGGGAGGGATCCTTGTCCCAGATCAAATGTGAGCCTAGTAGATTTGATCTATATTGCGATTCTCTGATATAAATTCGAGGATTTTCCGGCCGAAGTGTCCAGCGGCTTCCACAGCATGGCGAACAACGACAGGGCTTAGAATGAACAAGTGGCTTATTTCCGTACCTATGATTATGGCGCTGGCCAGCGCTCCGGCAATGGCGGGCGATACAGAGGCCGGCAAGGCAAAAGCAGCGCCGTGCGCGGCCTGCCATGGTCTGGATGGCAACAGCCCCAACCCCATATGGCCCAAACTGGCGGGCCAGCATCCGCAATACATCGCAAAGCAGATCATGGATTTCAAGAGCGGTGCACGCAAGGATCCCTTGATGGCGCCCCAGGCGGCCCTGCTGGCCACTGATCAGGACGTAGCGGACGTTGCGGCCTTTTTCTCCAGTCAGACGCAGAGTGCGGGCATGGCCAAGGCCGATATGGTTGAACTGGGTGGTCAGATCTATCGCGGTGGAAACATAGCTAGCGGCGTACCCGCTTGTACCGGTTGCCACGGTCCCGCAGGCATGGGTAACCCCCTGGCCAAATTTCCGCGAATTTCCGGTCAGCATGCCGATTACACCAAGAAGCAGTTGACGGACTTTCGTGCCGGTAACCGTGCGAACGACGCCAATACCATGATGCGCGGCGTGGCAGGGACCATGACGGACGCAGAGATCGTGGCTGTGTCACAGTACATTCAAGGACTTACCCAGTAAGACCTTGCGAAAAATAAAAAAGGCGGCCTTGGGCCGCCTTTTTTATTTGTAGCGGCGCCGATCCAATAACCAGCCGGGATAAGTTTGCTATTCTGGACATGCGTCCTATGATCGGACGTACGGATGTCATGGGTAGATACCCATTGTGAATGGCGGGGCATGGTTAAGGTAAATGACACGGTGGCTCAGACCGATTCTTATGCTGGTGACCCCGGATTCAGCGGGGGCACCGCCCTGCGCCTGCTCAGCTACAATATCCAGTCTGGAGTGCATACCCGGCGTTACAGGGAATACGTGACCAAGGGCTGGCGTCAGTGGTTGCCCAACCGGGAGAGACAGCTCAATCTCAACCGCATCGCCGAGATGCTGCATGAATATGACCTGGTGGGTTTGCAGGAGGTGGATTCCGGGAGCCTGCGCAGCGGATTCGTGGATCAGACCGAATATCTGGCACATCGCGCCCGCTTTCACCACTGGTATGGGCAAGTCAACCGTGACATGGGCAAGATCGCCCAGCACAGTAATGGCTTTTTAAGCCGCATGCGTCCTCAGCGTATCGTTGAGCACAAGTTGCCGGGTCTACCGGGGCGTGGTGCGATTCTGGTAGAGTTCCCTACCAGTGATGGCGGTACTCTGGGAATCTGCATCATTCATCTGGCCCTGGGACGACGCGCCCGGGAGCGCCAGCTGGCTTACCTCGGCGACCTGGTGTCGCAGCACACTTACCTGGTTCTGATGGGGGACTTCAACTGTAATTGCGAGTCCAAAGAACTCAAGTCCATGATGCGCCTGAGCGGTCTGCGTGGCCCGTCTTGTGAAATGAAGACCTTCCCCAGTTGGCGGCCCATTCGCAACCTGGACCATATTCTGGTGTCAGCTGACATGGAGATCAGTGCTGCCCGGGTGCTGGACTATCCCATGTCCGATCACCTGCCGGTGAGCATGGTGGTCAGGCTGCCCGGCCGGATCAATGTAAAGGCCTAGGAGTCCTCAGTCCTGCACATAGAAATAGTCCCAGGCCCCGGCAGAAATATTCTCCAGCCCCTTCAAAAGCGAGGGTACGGGTACTGCTTCACCGGGAAATACATCCTCCACATGAATGAACAGACGTCCGGCTCCCGCGCTGCGCCGCCAGATCAGGTCTACCGGGCGCTGTAAGCTGCCACAGCGCGGGCAGAGTACGCAATCGCGCAGAGCCTGTGCAGGCCAAACAGCGCTATGCTTGCGCCAGTCATCCACGCGCCCCCGGCAGGCGGGGCAGCGTGGGGCCTGCGCGTTCTTGCCCAAGTGCAGGATCGGCTGAGGTAGAGGCCCCTGCACCCGGATATGGCAAAAGGGTGAATCGTCGCTCGGTGGCGTCAGCTCGATGTGGGGTGAACAGCCCATGAAACTGATCTGCTGCAGAAAGCCTTCTCCCACCAGGTAATGCCCTTCACCTAAGGACCCCAGTGCCGGGCCCATGAGTCCGGCCTCGGCCAGATGCGCCAGCAATGCGCCGGTGGGGGGGGCGCTGTTCACGTCTCCGGGCGCCAGGCTCAGACGCCCGGTTCGGCGGCCGTTGGCCACCTCAGTCGCGGCCAATCCAGGCAGAGGAAAGGCCAGGCTTGGAACGGATTTCGTCCGCATAGGCCTTGGCCTGGTCAAAGCCCGGGAAACCACTCACCTTGACCCGGTACCAGGTTTTTCCCTTGCTTGATGTGCTGCTGACCTCGGCTGGAATGCCATCAGCGTTCAGGCGTTTACGCACTTGCTCCGCCTTGCCCTTATTTTGGAAAGACTGCAGGTTGACTGACCAGCCGGGACTGGAAGAGGACTTGGGCTTTGGCCTGGCCGCAGGTTTGGATGTGGTTTTAGATGTTGGAACAGATTGAGTCTGTTCCTCGACCACTATTGCGACCGGTGCTGGGATGGTCTCTTCCACCGACTCGACTGGGGGGGGCTCGACCATGACTGCGGCAGGCATGGTGGCAGGGGGGGCTGAAGCTTGCTTCAGTTGCTGGTTCTTGGCCGCGATTTCCGCGTTCAAGTCCTGGAGTTGTTGTTGCAGGTCGCTGAGGCTGGATTGTACATCGCCTAGTGTGTCGGTCATGCGTTGATCCTGGCCTGCCAGGCCGGATTCCAGTTGGGAGCTTAAGGCGGTGAGATCGTTTTCCAGGCGTAGGGTCGTTTGCTCCAGGTCGGATATACGGGCATTGTCCTCCGCCGACACGGGCAAGGTATCGACCTGGGGTGCGACGGGTTCCTGAGAGGCGTCCTGAGTCACGGCGGCCGATTGCAGCTGAGTCAGGCGCGAGGTCATGTCATTGGCCATCCATAGACCACTGCCACCTGCGGCTACGCCCAGCAGCCCGAGCAAAGCGGCTATGCCGGTCCATACACTGCCGCCACTACTGCTGGATGTGGGTTTGTCATTGCCTGCCGGGACGGGCTCCATGGGTTTGTCGGCTTCGGCACCAGCCGTTTGCACCACATGTTTTTCCGGTTCCGCGGCGGCGGGGACGGTGAAAGTTTCCATTGCTTCATTGTTCCCGATCCAATTGTCCTCCACAGACTTCTCATCCATGAACGGTGATTCTTCCTGTTGCTCTTCCCCGGTGGGTGGCTGTTCCATGGGGGGCTGCTGAGCAGAGTTGGCATCGACCTCGTCGGGAGTATCATTCCAATCCAGTTCTTCCGCTGAGTCGCCGAGGTCCATGTCGGAGTATGCGGCAGTTGCTGTTCCGCTTGTCTCAGGTTCGTCCACGGGCGTATCCAAGGCAATACTGCTTTTGAGTTCGGCCTGCATCAGAGCGTCTTCGGACGAGGACTTAAGGGCTTTTTCGAACTCCTCATCGGGTGTCGAGGGCGGGTCCAGAGGGTTTTCCTCATCCGCCAGGTCGAAGCCTTGTTCGTATTCATCCAGCATGCCGGGTAACTCGTCTTGAGCCTCCGCGGAATGTAGGGCAAACGCATCGTCCGGATCCGATTTGATTTGATCGGATTCAGGTGTTTCCGCTGGGCGGGAAGATGCGTCTGACTCCGAGGTAAGCACCCGGTCCAACTCGGCCAGGAACTCACTGTCGGAATCCGACAGATACTCCCGATCGAAAAGTTCATCGGTGGTGGATTGCTGGTCATCCTCAGATGGGGTCTTGTGCTCGCTCATGTTACCGTCCGTTCGAGGTGCGGTGGGTCTCTACTGAAAGATGGGGATTATATCGGCAGCCCGTATCTAACTCTATTGCTTCACCTTTTTCATCTCCCACACTGAGACATAAACCAATATAATACAGGTGAAAATCATCGGTTAAAGCGTTTTTTAACCAAGCGGTCCACCGTCATCTATGCTGTAAAGACTTCATGCCTAATGAGCTTTATCGCCCATCTGAGAGGGACAGCGGAGATTTGGCCGTCCATGGATATGCCCCGAAGAGTTAAACCCCTATCCGAAACGCCACCCTCCTGTCCGGTTGGCGAATCCACCTGCGAGCATCTGGTCAAACTGCGGGAATTGAGTCAGGAGGTGCGCACGGATGCCCTGACAGGTCTATACAATTACCGATATTTCAGCGAGTTACTCGAACAGGAGGTGGAGCGTGCACGCCGCAGTGGTCTGCCTCTGGCTTTAGTGATGGTGGACCTGGATCACTTTAAAAGAGTCAATGACCATTGGGGCCACGAGGCTGGCAACAAGGCCCTGAAAACGGTTGCCGAGATACTGCACATGGGGGTGCGGCGCATAGATGTGGTATGCCGGTATGGCGGTGAGGAAATGGTGATAGTACTGCCTGGAGCACATTTGAGCCGGGCGAAACAGGTCGCGGAGCGCCTGCGGGACAGTATCGAACATTGCCCGGTGGAGTGGGAGGGTGGATCCTTTTCCCTGACCGCCAGTTTCGGCGTCGCCGTTTTCCCGGGGGCGGATGTGGCGGACGCACCCGGCTTGATAGATCTGGCGGATCGGATGCTCTACCTGGCCAAGTCGGAGGGGAGAAACCGGGTCTGCCACCCCCGGATTCTGGAGAGGATGACGGACACCCAGGTTTCCCTGGACGAGAAAAAGGCCTTGTTGGAGTAAACCGCCGATGCAGATCATCAAGATGCTGTTGTTTTCCCTGCTGTATGTCGCTACGTCGGCCGTTGCGGAGGTAAACCACAATCCCGGAGGTAACGACCAATACCGGGATGCCCGTTTCGATGACTGGGTGGAGGTATTTGAACGCCCGGGGCGGGAGATCTTCGACCGGCGCTTCCAGATCGTCCACGCCCTGGCATTGAAACCGGGAATGGCGGTGGCGGATATTGGTGCGGGTACCGGCCTGCTTACGCTGCTGATGGCCCGGGCCGTGCGTCCCGGAGGCAGTGTGACCGCAGTGGATATCACACCGGATTTTATCGCCAACATCCTGCGCAGAGCCCGGGAGCAGGGTCTGGAAAATGTCAGCGCTGTGGTCAATGCACGGGATGCCAGCGGCCTGCCCGAGGCTTCCGTCCATCTGGTGCTGATTTGCGCCACCTATCATCATTTCGAATATCCGCAAAGCATGCTGGCCAGTATCCGCGCAGGCCTGAAACCGGGCGGGCAGTTGGTGATCATAGACTTCATTCGTGAGCCGGGACAAAGTTCCCGCTGGGTCATGGGACATGTGCGCAGCAACGAACAAGAGGTGATCGACGAGGTGACGGAGGCCGGATTCCGGCTGATTGCACGGCGCCCCGATTTGTTAAAAAATAACTATTTCCTGCGTTTCGAGAAAACGCCTGAAGTGGCCGACTGATGGTCCATCGTACAGGCGTTCAGGCGCTTGATGGCTGTCCATTGCCACGGACTATTCGCATGGCCGAGGCAGGCTCCGAAGACAATGACTCCAGCCTGGCGGTGGCCATCATCGGCTCCGGTGGCTGCGGCGCGGTTACCGCTGGCCAGATCCTGCTGCTGGCCGTATCCCGTACGGGATATTACGGCCTCATGACCCGTTCAGCAGGCCCGCAGATACGCGGTGGCGAATCCGCGGCCATGGTACGTTTCTCCATGCACCCGATTACCTGTATGGGAGACAGTTTCGATATCGCCCTGGGTCTGGATTGGCGCAACATCAACCGCTTCATGAACGAAATCCCCTTGGATGAACAGAGCCTGGTCCTGTATGACCCGGTTTTCGGAGAGGTTCCCGAGTGTCTTGCCGGCAGCGGCGCCAGGCTTAGGGACGTGTGCTTCAAGAACCACGCGGACGCAGTTGAAGGTGGCCGTGTCAACATGGCTGCCATAGGTGTCTTGGGTGCGGTGGCTGGGCTGCCGCTGGAATCCCTGGAATTTGCCGTACGAGCGGCCTTGGAACGCAAGGGGAGGGAAGTGGTCGAGGCTGCCATGGCCTGTATGAACTCCGCCTATAAGGCCAATGTGTCCGGCGACATCCCGGCACTGGCTCATGCGCAGACGCCGCAACGCTGGAATATCAGCGGCAATGAAGCCAGTGGCCTGGGCGCCCTGCGTGGCGGTGTGCGCTTTGTGGCCGCCTATCCCATCACTCCGGCCAGCGAGATGCTGGAGTGGCTGGCACCACGCCTGGAATCGCTGGGCGGTTCCCTGTTGCAGGCGGAAGATGAACTTGCCTCGGTCAATATGATCATTGGCGCTTCCTTCGGTGGCGTTCCCGCGTTCACCGCCACTTCGGGGCCGGGCTTGAGCCTGATGATGGAAGGTCTGGGGCTGGCTGTGGCCAGCGAAACCCCCATTGTGGTGGCCGATGTGATGCGCGGTGGCCCCTCCACCGGTATCCCCACCAAATCCGAGCAGTCCGACCTGAACATAGCCTTGTATGGCTGTCATGGCGATGCACCACACCTGGTGCTGGCGCCACTGGATATCCGCGACTGCGTCTTCACCACTCAGTGGGCGGTGTGCCTGGCAGAATATCTGCAAACAGCGGCCATCGTATTGACCGACCAGTCCCTGGGGCAGTCCCGCGCTGTGGTGGATCCGCCGCAAGTCTTTGAGCCGGCATTACAGCGGGTCCGGGCGAAGACGCCTGGTGACGGGTATCTGCGCTACGAATTGACCGGGGACGGCATTTCCCCCATGGCTATACCCGGAGAGCCATGTGCCATGTATACGGGTGACGGGCTGGAACACGATTCCAAGGGAGCGCCCTCCAGTCTGCCGGGTGACCACCGGCGCCAGTTGGATAAGCGCCTGCACAAGTTGGAAAACTTCGATTATAGCCTGCATTGGGCGGACATCCGCGGTAGCGGTGAGCTGTGTCTGATTACCTGGGGTTCGGTCTCCGGTGCCGTTTTCGAGGCGGCGCAGCACCTGAATAAACAACAACGGCCGACTCGGGTGGTGGCCCTGCGTCTGCTCTATCCCCTGCAGCGGGATGCCCTGCGTACCGCCTGGGGCGGTGCATGTGAACTGTTGGTGGTGGAGCAGAATCAGGGTGGTCAGCTGTTCCACTATCTGCACTCGCAGCAGGCCTTGCCGGCCCATGCCCGCAGTTACGCCCGACCGGGACCGGCGGCCATGCGGCCTGCAGAAATCATTGCCGCCATCGGCCAAGAGGTCTGAGATGCAGGTATCCAGGACCATCCCCGCACTCAAGGCCAAGGATTATAAGTCCGACATCAAGCCGGTCTGGTGCCCGGGCTGTGGGCATTTCGCCGTACTGTCCGCCGTGACCAAGGCCCTGGCCTTTCTGCAATTGTCCAGGGAGCAGGTGGCCCTGGTATCCGGCATCGGTTGCTCTTCCCGCTTGCCGGCCTATGTGAACAGCTACGGCTTCCATGGGGTGCACGGCCGCGCCCTGGCGGTAGCGTCGGGTCTGAAGGCCGCGCGAGCGGATCTCACTGTACTGGTGGCGGGCGGTGATGGTGACGGCTTTTCCATCGGCGGCAATCACTTTCTTCATGCCTGCCGGCGCAACATGGACATGACCTATATCGTGATGGACAACCAGGTCTACGGTATGACCAAGGGACAGGCCTCGCCCACCAGCGCGCCCGACTGGAGTCACAGCAAGCTTACCCCCCACGGTACGGGGCTGCCTCGCTTCCATCCTGCAGGCATTGCGCTGGCGGCTGGCGCCAGCTTCATCGCGCGTGGTTTTTCCGGCGATCCCAATGGTTTGAGTAAACTTCTGGTGGAAGCCGTACGCCACCCCGGCTTCGCCTTTGTACACGTTTTGAGCCCTTGTCCAACCTACCATCCCGAACAAAAGGATTGGAAACAGAGGGTGCACTCTCGCAGTGTGCGGCAGGCCGATGATCCCGAGGAGGCGGCACGCCTGATCCAGGCGGATGACGGTATGACCCTGGGACTGCTATATGCGCAGCATCTGCCCGCGTGGCAGCCAGACACCACAGGCAACGGGACCCTGAACCAGATCGAAGAGGAATTTCGGGTATGAACGAAAAACCACAGGAGATAGAGACGGTCGAGGAGTTGCTGGCGTATGCCCTGGAACTGGAAGAAGAGTCAGTGGATCGTTATGAAACCCTGGCAGATGAGATGGAGATCCATCACAAGGTGCAGGTGGCCGAATTGTTCCGTTGTCTGGCGGAGTTCAGTGAAGTGCATGCAGGCGAGGTACGACAGCGTACAGCAGGCATCCCCTTGCCCAAGATTCCACCCTGGGAATTCAAATGGAACTGTCCGGGCAGCCCGGAGGGGGACTGCATGGACGAAGACGTCAGTTACCAGATGACCACCCGCCAGGCCTTGGAGCTGGCGCTGTACAACGAAACCCGTGGTCGGGATTTCTATGCCCAGGTGGCGGTGGAATCAGCGAACCCGGAAGTGCGCCGCCTGGCCATGGAGATGGCGGACGAGGAGGCGGAGCATGTTGCGCTCCTGGATCAGTGGCTGGCGCGCGAGGAGATGAAGGAGCAAGCGTCCGAGGATGACCCTGGCCTGCCGAGTATGTCGGATTAGGAGCCGAGTACAACAACTTGTACAGGTTGCGCCGGGTTATCGTCTGCCTGCAAGGCGTGGAAAGGCACGCATGCTTGCGTTATGTAACCATTTCCATAGCCAGCAAGCTGGTGCAGGGATACGCAAGATCTGCTGGTTATTTCCCCTGGGTTCCTTGTGTGAGTGCCGCCGGCCTTATTCGGGCAACTGCAGGCCTGCCGTCTCCGGTATGAGGCAGGCCGGTTCCTCCTGAGCAGCCTGTTTCTGCAGGGTGAGGTCGAAGCGTCCGTATTTACGCACACTGCGAAAGCGCAGGGGCAGGCGCTTCCGGTCACGGCTGATCCATAGCCAGGTCGGAGAGGTGTCGTGGTCGTCGTTGACCTGGGGTTCCAGACGCAGCCGGGTGCTGGGAGTGAATGCGCCATTCCAGTCTATGTCTTCATGCCCTTCCACCACCACCCGGAAACCGGTCAGATACTTGCCGTTGGTCACCGGCAGTTGCAGGCTGTCGACGCTGCTCAGCCGCTGCCGTCTTAGCCACATCATCATACTCAACTGATCCATGGGGCGGGCCCCTTCGGGAAAGGGGAGTTCATGTATGTCCAGGTCAGGAGTCGTTGGCAGGTCAGCTGGATCCAGGACGGTGGAGTTCGTCGCCGATGCTGGTATTTTGCGCTGTGTGTGTGTTTGGGTAACCTTTTTACCCTCTTCGTCGAATTGCAGGCGTCCATGGCTGGCCTTGCTGCCGATACGGCTCCACCAGTGGGATTCCAGGGTAGCCCCTGATTCCCGATGCGTGCGGTTGCGGTAACAAAAACGTATCGGCATGAAGATTTCAGCGACATCGTAGCCCTGGGTGCTGAGGGTGACCTGTACCGCCTCCGTCACCGGGTCTTTCGGGACATCCGGCTCATGCGTCTTCAGGTGCAGGTCCAGTCCGGCGATGTCGACCGGCACTCCGCCAGACAGGATTCCCTGGTATGAGGCCACGAAGGACAGGCGCTGCTCGGGTGCGGCGGCGGCGGGGGCGCACGGCAGATAACACAGGCAGGTAAGCAGGCAGCTGAGTATCGGGCGCATGTTAGGGGCTCGTGGGCTATTAACCATGATCGTATTGGAACCGGTAGCGGGACTGGAAGTTCCCGCCAATGCTCCATCGTCATCTCCGGGGATGTGGATCTGGGATGTATACATTCGGATTGCCGAAGTTCACGGCTTCCATGCAACTGAGGTTTACGGGACAGTTGGGAAAACCTCAGCGATCGATGTCCGCACATACCCAATAAGGCCCTGTATGGGATGGATCTGATCGCCAGGCGAGAGACTTGGGCGATAATGCCGCAGGTTGAAGCCATCCGGTAGCCGGTGTATCTTGTCGGGCATCCTCGGGACACCCCTCTTATCTCCATATAACGCATGCAGTACCGAGCAGGCCTGGTTGCTTTTCTTGCCGGGGGATTGGCGGTTGCCGGCTTCGCACCGTTACACCTATTCCCCCTGCCATTGTTGAGTTTGGCGCTGCTGTTTGCATTGTGGCTCGAACAGTCGCCGCGCCGCGCCGCGCGCGATGGCTGCTTGTATGGCCTGGGGCTCATGGGCATCGGTGTCTTCTGGCTGCGCATCAGTATCGATCAGTTCGGCAATGTGGGCACAGTGCTGGCCATTGCCGCCACCCTGTTGTTCGCCCTGGTCGTCTCCCTGTATTTTGCACTTGCCGGATGGCTTGCGACGCGCTGGAATCGCGGCCAGGCGCTACGACTGTTGTTGGTGTTTCCCGCCGTCTGGGTGCTGGTGGAGTGGCTGCGCGGCTGGTTCCTGACCGGTTTTCCCTGGCTTAGCCTGGGCTACTCCCAGTTGGATACGCCGTTGGCGGGCTATGCCCCCCTGTTCGGCGTATACGGGGTGAGTTGGGCTGCGGCCCTGAGCGCGGGTTCGCTGGTGCTGATCCTGCGTGAACGGCAGCGACGTTTGCCATGGCTGGGTTTACTGGTCCTGATATGGGCCATCGGCGCCCTGCTGCAGCAGGTGGAATGGACCCGGGCCCTGGGCAAGCCAATGCAGGTGAGCCTGATCCAGCCGAATATCCCCCAGGCGCGCAAGTGGGCCAAGGAAATGCGCCTGCCCACCCTGGAACTGTATGCACGTTTAACCCGTGAGCAGGTGGACAGCGATCTGGTGGTCTGGCCGGAAACCGCGGTGCCGGATTTTCTGCATCGGGTGGATTCCGATTGGCTGCGGCCGCTGGCCCAGGAGCGGGCGGGTCTGGGCCAGGAGCTGTTCACCGGCATTCCGGTGATGGACCTGGAGACCGGCCGCTACTATAACGGCGCCCTGGTGCCGGGAGCGGATCCGGACCAGGCCTATTACAAACGCCATCTGGTGCCCTTCGGTGAGTACCTGCCATTCAAGTTCTGGCTAAGCCCGCTGCTGGATTTCATGGACATCCCCATGTCGGATTTCGCTCCCGGAGCAGCGCAGCGCCCCCTGGTCACGGTGGCCGGACTGCCGGCTGGGATTTCCATCTGCTATGAGGATGCCTTTGGCGCGGAAGTGGTCCAGGCTCTGCCGCAGGCGGCCTATCTGATCAATCTGAGCAATGACGCCTGGTTTGGAGATTCTCTGGCCCCGCACCAGCACCTGCAGATGGCCCGTATGCGCGCCCTGGAGACCGGCCGGCCCATGCTGCGATCCACCAATACCGGCATTTCCGCTCTGATCGGGCCGGATGGCAGGATTGCCAGTGCCTCGCCCCTGCTGGAAGCGGCGGTGTTGAGCGGGCAGATTCAGCCCATGCAGGGCTCAACCCCCTTCGTGCGCTGGGGCAATGCCGGGGTGTTGTGCCTGCTGTTGCTCTGCATCGGACTGGCCGGTCTGGGCAGGCGGCACACCTAGGGTGTGAAGGCGTTCCAGTTCCAGCCGGTGCTGTTCATCCAGGTAGTTGAAGAGCTCGCGGGTCTGGTAGACCACCTCCTGCTCATCGGGCCAGAGTTGCTCTCCTGGCTCGGCACCTACAGAAGTTGAATCCGAGCAGGCGCCCAGCAGTGCGACGCACAGGCCCATCAAAGGGACTATGCCTGCTCGCATGACTGCCTTCGGTTTTGCCTGGTGCATGCAATTGAGCATAGTCCTGGGTGAGAATTGGGGGAAGCCGGAGCAGTGAGATCGCTGGTAACGTTTCAGATGACGGCTTGTGACGGTATGATGCGCTCTGACCTGCTTTGGACTGTGACCGGTTGTGAATGCGCTGCTGAACTATTTTGTCGACCTGTGCCTGTTGCGGGCCACCCCTCAGGACGTGCCTGATTCCACCGCCCTGTTAGGCACGGCCGTGCTCGTGAATGTACTGGTTGGCTTATTGTTGATCGTTACGGCCCGCTCCGGTCCGTTGACCGCCCTGGCCGAGAGTCTGGTGGATGTCGGGATGATGCTGGCTGTGCTGCGTGGAGCCCTGGCCCTGACCGGCCACCCGGCCCGCTTCCACCAGTCCGCCACCGCCATTCTGGGAAGCAGCGCCCTCCTGGGCCTGGTGTCCCTGCCCCTGCTGGGTTGGAGCAGTGGGGGAGAGTCCGACGGCGCACAGCTGAGTGGACTGTTGCTGCTGGTGTTGGTGATCTGGAACCTGGTGGTGCTGGGCCATATTCTGCGCCATACATTCAATCTGAGCCTGCGTCAGGGTATCCTGGCTGGAGTGATTTACACCTTCGCCTCCTACGCGGTCATCGGCACCCTGTTTCCCCTGATTTGACATGCATATTCACATACTCGGCATTTGTGGCACCTTCATGGGCGGTGTGGCCCAACTGGCCGGCGCCCTGGGACACCGGGTAACCGGGTCCGACGTCAACGTATACCCACCCATGAGCAGCCAACTGGAGGCTGCGGGCATCTCTCTGATGCAGGGTTACCATAATGCCCACCTCGACCCCGAACCGGATCAGGTAGTGGTGGGCAACGCCATGTCCCGCGGCAACCCGGCCGTGGAATACATGCTGGACCAGGGACTGAACTACACCTCAGGACCACAATGGCTGGCGGAGAACCTGTTGCGTGAGCGCTGGGTGCTGGCGGTGGCCGGCACTCACGGCAAGACCACCACGGCCTCCATGCTGGCCTGGATCCTGGAGTATGCAGGGCTGGCGCCAGGGTTCCTGATCGGCGGAGTGCCTATGGATTTCGGCGTCTCCGCCCGTCTGGGCTCGAGCCCTTTTTTCGTGGTGGAAGCGGACGAGTACGACACCGCGTTTTTCGACAAACGTTCCAAGTTCGTGCACTACCGTCCGCGTACCCTGATATTGAACAATCTGGAGATGGATCATGCGGATATTTTCGACGATCTGGGCATGATCCAGCGCCAGTTTCATCACCTGGTGCGCATCGTGCCGGGCGCGGGGCTGATCATACATCCCGCCACTGATCCGGCTTTGCAGCAGGTGCTCGACATGGGCTGCTGGACCCCGCGTGAAGATCTGTCCACCAGTGGGACGCAAGCCCTCTGGGGCCTGGGTGAATGCGCGGCCGACGGTTCCTGGTTCGATGTGCGTTGCGCCGGACAAGCCATGGGCCGTGTGAGCTGGGGTCAAACCGGCCTGCATAACCTGGCCAATGCCCTGGCGGCCCTGGCGGCGGCGCGTCACGCCGGTGTGCCGGTCGCCAGTTCCATCGAAGCCCTGAGCCGTTTTCAGGGCGTGAAGCGGCGCATGGAACTGCGTGGCGAGATAAACGGCATCAGCGTGTATGACGATTTCGCCCACCACCCCACCGCCATACGTGGCACCCTGGACGGCCTGCGCGCCAGGTTGGGATCCGGGCGTATCCTGGCGGTGCTGGAGCCGCGCTCCAACACCATGCGCATGGGACTGCACAAAGACAGCCTGGCCGGGGCACTGGAGCCCGCGGACCGTGTGTGGGTCTATACGCCCGAAGACCTGGGCTGGGATGCGGGCCAGGCCCTGGCCGCTCTGGGGTCCAGGCTGCACGCCATGGACCGGGTCGGCTCCATAGTGGAAACGCTCGCGCAAGCGGCGGTACCCGGTGATTGCGTGCTGATCATGAGTAACGGGGGATTCGGGAATATTCACCAGCGCCTGCTGGACGCCTTGAGTACAAGAGCCGAGTCGGAGGCTAAGTGAAACCATCCAGGCAACAACCCATCGCGCTGGCCATTACCGGGGCCTCCGGAAGTCAGTATGCCCTGCGCCTGCTGGAATGCCTGATCCAGGCCCAACGCCAGGTCTATCTGATGATCTCCCAGGCCGGTCAACTGGTGCTGAACATGGAGGCTGGCCTGGACATCCCCGCCCGGGCCAGCGACGCACAGATCTTTCTCGGTCAATATCTGGATGCGGCCGAGGGGCAGCTGCTTGTATTCGGCCGCCAGCAATGGACCGCCCCGGTGGCCAGCGGCAGCAACCCGCCCGAGGCCATGGTGGTCTGCCCCTGCACTACCGGTACGCTGGGCAGCATCGCGGCGGGAATCAGCGGCGATCTGATCGACCGTGCCGCCGACGTCATGCTCAAGGAAAGGCGCAAACTCATCCTGGTGGTGCGGGAGACCCCTTTTTCAGACACCCACCTGGAAAACATGCTCAAGCTTTCACGCATGGGCGCGGTCATCATGCCCGCCAACCCAGGTTTCTATTTCAATCCACAAACCATCGAGGAACTGGTTGACTTCATGGTTGCCCGCATCCTTGACCATCTCCGGGTTCCACACCAACTGGCTGGCAGATGGAGTGAAGACAGGTCTCTGTGACACTGGGTTTCACGCGCGGCCCACAATGCAGGATGTCGATCCCCACCCGCTCTGAGCCTCCCTGGCCAGATCGTGCATGAACCCATACTGGCGTTTCTGCTTCGTCTGTCCCATGCCCGTCAATAATGCCCTTTTGTAACGATCTGACGCGTAACGATACGTTCGGAGGGAGGGCCTTTTCCCGTTTCAGCCAATCCTTCCCTCATCAGGCTCGCCGCATCGCCGCAGAATGATCGAGCGGGCCCCATCACGCAGTTTTACCGCCGCCGACCAGTCACTGCCAACGGGCTGCAAGGGTGCATCGATGATGACCTGGACAGGATAACGGTGTGGAAACCAGGACCCCGAGCGCAGCACATGGCGGGTTCCTCGCAAGGTGACCGGCAGCACGGGCGCCTGCGCTCCGGCGGCGGCCACGAAGGCACCCATGCGGAACGGCAACAGCCCGGGTTCGGCGCGGAAAGTGCCTTCCGGGAAGAAGGCCAGGAAATGACCGGCCCGTATCATGGGCGCGAAGTCCTTGCTTTGCTGTACGCCCCGGCGCAGATCAAAGCGCTCCACGAACAGGGTATGCAGGCGTTGCAGGAATACCCGGGTGTCGAAACGGTCCAGAAGTTCGTGCTTGGCTACGAAGACGAAGTCACGCGGCAGGGCCTCAATCAAGGCCAAAGTGTCCAGATAGCTGGCATGGTTGGCCACCAATACACAGGGCCGCTCATCCGTGGGCAGATTGTCGAGCCCCTGTACCTCCATGCGCACCCCGGTCGCCCGCCGCAGCAATGAAATGGCGGTACGGATCACCGTCCAGCGCCACGCCAGCCGCGGCAGAGCCACCACGGACAGCCATACGCCGGGTACCAGCGCGCAGAATACCACCCAGGCCCAGCCGGCCCACAGTATCTCGCCGCTGCGCTGGTGCCAGCTGCGCAGTCGTGCCGCGGCTGCCGCTGCCACGACCCTGACCACCTGCCACCAGACCGCCCGGCTGCCGCGCCTGATCATGCCTTTTTCATACAGATCCCGCATGGAGGCGCGGCGAATCTTGCCGCTGGAGGTCTTGAGAACCGTATGTGGCGGCGCCACCAGTACTTCGTCCGGAGGCGCACCCAGCAGGTCGGTACTGTGCATACGTATCTGGGTGCGCAGCTGCTCCAAGACCGACTTTTCCGTCTCGCGGCTCTCCGCCAGGACAATGACCCGCTCAGTGCCGGAGTCCTCGTCGGATGCGGCGAATACGGCCACACAGCCCTTGCGGATGCCGGGCAGGGCACCCACCGCCTGTTCCACCTCGTAGGGATAGATGTTGCGGCCGCCGCGAATGATGATTTCCTTGATGCGGCCGGTGATGTAGATGTCCCCATCGGCCAGATAGGCACGGTCGCCGGTATTCAGCCAGCCATCGTCGAACAGACGCGAGGAGGCCTCCGGATTGTTGAAATAGCCTGCGGTGGCGGAGGGACCCTGAAACTGCAGGGCGCCTTCCTGCCGTTCCGGAAGTTCAGAGCCGGCGGTATCCACCACTCGTACCTTGTAACCCGGCAAGGCCCGGCCGCAGGCTACCAGCTGCAGGGCCTCGGCATGACCCGCTGGTAGCGGTAGCGCATGGCCCTTGCGCATCAGACTGTCGCGCCTGATGTAATCGACCAGCGGACCGCGGCCAGGCGGCGGAAAGGCCAGCCCCACCGCGGCCTCTGCCAGACCATAGACAGGCGCCAGGGCCTCGGGACGCAGGCCGCAGGCGGCGAAACGCTCGCCGAACCGGCTTAATGTGGCGGGGCTCACGGGTTCGGCACCATTGAAGGCCCAGCGCCAGCAACTCAGGTCCAGTCCCTCGACCTGTTCGGCTTGCAGCTTGTTCAGGCACAATTCGTAGGCGAAATTGGGTGCCGCGGACAGGGTGCCGCGGTGGCGGTGGATGGCCAGCAGCCATTCGCGCGGATGCGCCAGGAAGCGCAATGGCGACATCACCACCAGGGGAAATCCGAAATACAGGCTGCCCAGCCAGGCGCCGATCAGGCCCATGTCGTGGTACAGGGGCAGCCAGCTGACGAAAACATCCTCGGAGCTTACCCCCACTGCCTGGCCCATGGCGCGGATGTTGGCCAGCAGGTTTGCATGGGTCAACATCACCCCCTTGGGTGCGCCGGTACTGCCGGAGGTGTATTGAAGAAAGGCGAGATCGTCCGGGCCGCGCAGTTCCAGGACCTGCTCGGCATTCATTGCGTTCAGGTCCGCGACCGTGACCAGGTGATGCAATACCGCCGTCCTGGCCTTGAGCAAACGCGCCAGCGTACGCGCCTCCGGCACCGTGATAAGGACCCGGGCGCCGGCGTTATCCAGTATGCCGGCATGGCGCAGCAGGTGTTCCTCCAGTTGTGAGGGGCGGGTGGGTGGATAGATGGGCAACGGAACCCCACCGGCCAGCAGTACGCCGAAAAAACCAAAGAAATAGTCCCGTCCCGTGGGCAGCATAAGTGCCACCCGGTCACCGGTGTGCACACCGAGAGCCGCAAGACCGGAGGCACAGTCCATTGCACCCTGCCATAGTTCGCCGTAACTCAGGGGTTGTGGATCATCGCCCTCACCGTACAGCAGGATGTGTACCCGCTTCGGGTGGGCGCGAACGTGCCAGTCCAGTGCCTGGCCCAGGGTGCCTGCCTGCAGCGGTTCCGCAACTGTGTCAGTGTTCAGCTTGAATTGTTCCGGCAGGGTCGGCGCATCTGCGTCACAGGCGCTCAGTACTGCCTGCAGCAGTTCCCGCGGCGTCTCGCACAGCAGGGCCTGCTCCGATAAGCGTACGCCGAATCGCCGCTCCACCCGGGCGAACAGCTCGCTTCGGCCCAGGCTGTCCA
>RRYU01023048.1_pt1 | contig 40469 bp, 32 predicted proteins | sample 2162651 | NCBI WGS metagenome assembly RRYU01 (sample SAMN10267283, study PRJNA491782) | microbial mat metagenome | isolation source: biomat in the production well | place: Japan: Minami-Kanto gas field, natural gas well KTG3 | collected 2017-06
ATTTTACGAAGCTGTGCCATAACAGATTAATCAGCTAATGATTGAATGATTCCTGCACCGTGTGTCAGTATACGTAAATATATTGTATTCAATCAAAAACCTCCCCGGCCATCAGATTCAATAACGGGGGAGGTTTTGAAATGTCGTTGTAAACCAGTGTTCAACTGATTGCAGCCATTGCTATTTCTTCCGCTTTCGCATTGGGTAAATAAAAGTAGCGCCCGCCAAGCTTTTCCGCCAGCTTCGGCGCTTCACCTCTCGAAAGATAATTCATCTGGGTATCGATCACGACGGAAGCTATGCCATCGGCGAAGATAGAAGCCGCCAGCCCTTCAATCTCGTTCTCGACCTCCTCTTTCGTCGGTTTCGGAGCTTCCTGATCATACAGCGACTGAAGGCTGATATTGCCTCTTCCATCCGTAATCAGAACAAACATGATTTGCGAAACACCCTTTGTCCGCGCCTGCTTTGCGGTCTCCAGTCCAAGAAAAAGAGCCGATGCGAGAGGTGTTCCTCCTCCTGTAGGAAGAACATCAAGCTCACGCTTTGCCCTGTCCACACTCTGTGAAGGAGGCAGCAAAAGCTGCGCGTCTTTTCCCCTGAAGGAAATCAGCGAAACCTGATCACGATGCACATAGGCATTCTGGAGCAAATGAGAAACAGCTCCCTTTGCCTGGCGCATGCGGTTCAATGCCATAGAACCGGATGCATCGACCATGAAAACATACAGGGTTCCGGACTTGTCCCGAAACTTCTTGATCCTGACATCTTCCTTGTTGATAATCAGTGCGGTGTTAAGCTTGCCGTACTTCTTTTTGCGCTCTTTTTTGCGGCTTTCCTGCCATGGTGCCGCTGAAATCAGCGTAGGAATGATCGCAACCTTGCCGCTGCGCATCTCCCCTTCCTGGGAACGGACAAAACGGCCGCGTCGGTTGTTCAGCGCTTCACCGCGGCTGCCGGATTTACTTTTCCTTTTCGCGGCGAGAGAAATATTCATGATGTTGTCCGGCAGTTCCGTCTCGACCGCCTCCATCATAAGTTCTTCGATCATATCCGGTGTCTCTTCCTGCTCTTCCTCTTCATTGGAATCGGAGCTGTCTTCAGGCGCATCCTGATCTTCCGATTCAGGAGTATCCGGAGGCATCTCATCTTCAGGAGGCATCTCGTCCATGACCTCCTCTTCCTGCTGGGGCATGCGCGTCGCGCGGGGAACAAGCACCAGCTTCAGGGCAAGTTTCAGGTCATCTTCGTCCACATCCGAGCGCTGGGCCAAAGCAGCGCTTGCAAGAGCGGCTTTTACGGCGAAGACATCGGCGCGATTACCCTCGACGCCAAGACTTACCGCTGACTGAATAAGCCCCTGCATCTGCTCCTTTGTCATGGAAACAAGAGGGAGTTGCTCTTTTGCCGCATCGATAAGTCCCCTGAGCATTTTCAGCTCGTCGTCGGTATCCTCATTGTCGTTTTTTCCAAGCACACAGTTGACGATAAGCTTGCGAGCCCTGTAGTCGTTCTGGGTGGTAAACGGAACAATCATACCGACCCTGTCGAGAAGTCCCATACGGACCTCACCGTCGGAAGGGTCGTAGGTGCCGATCAACATGAATTCCGCAGGATGTACCTCGCTGAGCCCTTCACGCTCAACAAGCACCGCACCCCTCGACATGGCGTCCATGACATGGGATACAGCAGAGCTGTCCAGAAGGCTCAGGGAGTCCACGTAAAGCACCCCGCCATGAGCCTTGGAAAGCACTCCGTGCTGAACAACACGCTCACCTCTCGCAAGCGTCGCCTCAAGATCAACACCACCGATCAATCGATCTTCCGTGACGTTAAGAGGCAGTTCGACAAAAGGTGTTTCTTCAGGGAGAATATCTGAAAAAGACCTTGCAAGTGTTGACTTGCCCGATCCAACTGCTGCGGGAACAACAACCCCGCCGAGAGATGGATCGACAGCAAGAAGCATCAGCGCCTGCTTGGCCAGATCCATTCCTACAATATCGGTAAAAGCTATCATTATACTTCTTCTGCTTCTCCAAGTACTTTTGAAAGTTCACGATCGATTTTTTCACCGGGGTCCATGGTCTCAAGCGGATCTTTACGCAGACGGTGACGCAAGGCAAGCCCGGCAATCGTGCGGATATGATCCATGGTCACCTCCTTGTCTCCATTGAATGCAGCAAAGGCATGAGCTGTTCTGGTAATGGTCAGCTCACCGCGATGCCCGTCAATTCCAAGCTGCATGCACAACCTTGCAACATCGGTAAGAACGTCATCCGACATGGTTACCTCGGAAAGCAACGCCTTGGCATTGAGAATTTTTTTCTGCAGCTTTTTCTGCTCACGCGACCATTTTTTCAGGAACGCCTGTGGATCTTCGTCATACTCGTGACGTCTTTTCACGATCTCCACCCTTTTGCCGACATCGGTAATGGTGATAATCCTGGCGTGCAGCCCGAAACGGTCAAGCAACTGAGGCCTCAGTTCACCTTCTTCAGGGTTTCCGGACCCTACCAGAACGAACCGGGCAGGATGGCGGATACTGATACCTTCACGTTCAACAACATTCCGGCCACTGGCTGCAACATCAAGAAGAACATCGACAAGATGATCATCGAGAAGGTTTACTTCGTCGATATAGAGAAAGCCGCGGTTGGACTGTGCGAGAAGTCCGGGTTCGAACGCCTTGACACCACTGGTCAGCGCCTGCTCAATATCGATGGTGCCACAGACACGATCCTCGGTAGCACCGAGAGGAAGATCGACAACAGGAACCGGAATGTCCTCTATGGTCATATCTTCGGGAGTCAGCGCGTTTCTTCCTTTCCGGGGTTTTTCTGCTTCGATATATTCGGAAACATTACGATTGTAAACATCATCCTTGACCCGCTCGATCATCGGCAACACCTCTGCAAGTGCGCGAACAGTCGTACTTTTACCGGTTCCCCTGTGCCCCATGACAAGCACCCCGCCAATCCTCGGATCAATAATGTTAAGTATCAGGCTGAGTTTCATTTCATCCTGACCAACAATAGCCGTAAAAGGAAAAGCCTGTCCTTGCTTCTTTTTGGTTCTCGCTTTCTTTGGGCCGGAAGCCTTGCGGGCAACCGTACCTGCCTTGGCTTTCGTACTTCCTGTTTTGTTTGCAGCTGAAGCAGTCTGAGTCATAATTGATGATTTGTTTAAACACCCCACCCCTCTACGTTTACTACTGCGGGAAAAGGCTTACTTAATTGAAGACGCTTACAATTAAACCATGAATTTATGCTTTTAACAAGAGAATAGAAAATGCTTTACAAAAAAGGCGCAAGTAAAGTCAAAAGGCAAAGGTCAAAAGGCAAAAAACGGCTTTCCGGGCCGCGTCCTGTGATTCATTAATCACCATTCACATAACCATTTACCGCCTCAAAGCTTCTTCCGCCGCTTCTCGTATCGACTCGGAAAGCGTCGGATGGGCATGAACCGTTCCGGCAATCTGTTCGGCGGTTACCCTGAGGTTGCGGGCGAGAGAGAGTTCTCCGATCAGTTCGACCGCTCCGTGTCCCAGCACATGACCTCCGAGCAATTCTCCCGTCTCTGCATTGAAAACCAGCTTCACGAAACCCTCCCTGACCCCGTAAGCGTTCGCTTTCCCGGATGCGGCGAAAGATGCGCGCCCCACCCTCACCTCAAAACCACTTTCTTCCGCCTGTTTTTCCGTATAGCCTACGCAGGCCACTGAAGGCTCAACGTAAACACATCGGGGAACTCCGGTTTCGTCAACCGGAACGGGCTCTTCACCGAGAATGGCTTTCACCGCAACCACGGCTTCCGCCGAAGCCTTGTGTGCAAGCAGCATACCGCCCCTGACGTCACCTATGGCAAAAATATTCCGGACATTCGTGCGACACACCCCATCTGTCGTCACAAACCCTTTTGCCGTCGCCACTCCCGCTTTTTCCAGCGCAAGCCCTTCGGTGTTGGGCAGAACCCCGACAGCAACAAGCATGCTGTCGACATCCATGATCCGATCACTGCCATCCGGCATACCAACCACCGCCCGGACCCCTTCATCCGAAGAACCGGCTTCCTTGACAGCTGCTTCGTTGATAATTTCTATACCTGCTTTGACAAGAGAGCGTTTGAGACCATCCCCTACTTCAACATCTTCCAGAGGAAGAATTCTCGGCATCAGTTCCACCAGCGTAACATCACTGCCTGCCGCATTATAATACCATGCCATCTCTACGCCGATGGCTCCGCCGCCGATAACAAGCATCTTTCCCGGCGCTGCCTGCAACGCAAGCGCCTCCCGGCTGGACAGAATGGTTCTCCCGTCGAACTCCAGACCGGGGAGTTCTCTTGCATAACCGCCGGTTGCAATAATAACGTTTTCGGCCGTCACGGTTTCCTCAACTTCGCCGTCACGGATTATGTCGAGTGTATGAGCATCTGCAAATGATGCTTCACCCCGCTTCACCGTGATATTGTTCTGTTTCAGGGTGTATTCAACGCCTTTGGAAACGGTGAGGACGACCCTTCGGCTCCTTTTCACAGCCTGCGCGACATCAACGCCGGCATCATCGATCCCGAGACCAAATTGCCCTGCCTCATCGGCAAGACGAAACATCTCGGCACTTCTGAGCAACGCTTTGGTCGGGATACATCCCCAGTTGACGCACACACCGCCAATCGCACCTTTTTCCAGAATACACACCTTCAAACCTGAACGAGCTGCTTTCACCGCTGCATCGAATCCCCCAGGCCCGGATCCGATAACAGCCACATCATACTCAAAAGATTTATCCACTGACTCCTTCGGCATAAGAATTGCATGGTTATTGTTATATACTGATATTCTCTATGAAACCCCGATAGTACCCATCCAAGATGCAAAATCAGCAGGTAAAAAGCGAACCGGAAGAGCAGGACAGAGAGCGTCAGGAACCGAAAAAAATGACGCTTCAGGTGGCACAGACCCAGAAACCGATGCGTATCGATGTCTATCTCGCACAGCAGGTTGAAAACGCCACTCGCAACAAGGTCCAGGAAGCCATTTCCGAACACCGCGTACTGGTTAACGGAAAAACCGTCAAAGCCAATTACAAGATAAAATCTCTTGACACCATAGAGATCACCTTTCTCCGACCTCCTGCACCAGAGCTCGCGCCGGAAGATATCCCGATCGACATCATGTATGAGGATAAAGATCTGATGGTCATCAACAAAACCCCCGGCATGGTGGTTCACCCAGCTTTCGGCAACTGGACGGGAACACTTGCCAACGCGATCCTTTACCGTCTCGGCACGGATGCCGACAAACTCGATACAGCGGAGTTGCGGCCCGGCATCGTTCACCGGTTGGACAAAAACACTTCGGGACTCATCATTGTGGCGAAAAACAGTACCGCCCTGCACAAGCTCGCAAGACAGTTTGCAAACCGTCAGGTCGAGAAAAAATACCAGGCTATTGTCCGTGGCGTACCCGATCCCCCCGAAGGAATCGTGAAGACAAATATCGGGCGCTCGGTTCGCAACCGCAAAGTGATGACCTGTTACGAGTATGAAGGGAAAGAAGGAAAGACGGCAATCACCGAGTACAGGGTCCAGAAAAATCTTGAATACTTCTCTCTTGTCGAACTCATCCTGCACACCGGAAGAACGCACCAGATTCGCGTTCATCTGCAGCATATCGGCGCTCCCATTCTCGGGGATGAAACCTATGGGGGCACAACGATACCAAAACTGCCGTTCAGCAAAAGCGAGAGCTTCGTAAAGAATCTGCTCGAAATCATTCCCCGCCAGGCACTTCACGCCGAAAGCCTGACCTTTCTCCAGCCGACGACCCGAGAAAGGATTTCCCTGACGGCACCCCTGCCGACCGACATGCAGGCCGTGCTGGAAAAAATCGAAAAAGTGTTGAAAGTCTGAATCCATTTACAGATCACTATTCACCAATAACCAATCACCAGATTTAAAACCATGAAAGTTCTCGCCGTAAACGGAAGTCCCCGCAAAGAGGGCAATACACACAAAATGATTTTGAAAGTATTCGAAGCCCTTGAAGCCGAAGGCATTGAAACCGAGCTTGTTCAGGTCGGAGGCAAAATCATCCGGGGCTGCCTGTCCTGCTACAAGTGCATCGAGCGAAAAGACAGACGATGCACCACGGAAAACGACATATTCAATGATCTTTTTGAGAAAATGCTTGCTGCCGACGGTATTATCCTGGCTTCTCCCACCTATTTTGCCGACATCACCCCTGAGCTCAAAGCGGTCATCGATCGCGCTGGTTTCGTATCCAGGGTAAACGGTCAGCTCTTCCGGCACAAGGCTGGCGCCGCCGTGATCTCTCTTCGACGCGGAGGAGGTGTGCATGCCTATGACAGCATCAACCACCTTTACCAGATATGCGGCATGTTCATCGTCGGATCAACCTACTGGAACCTCGGCTTCGGCGGCAGAACCGGAGATGAAGTTCCCAATGACAACGAAGGGATGGAAAACATGCTCGATCTGGGCCGGTCGATGGCATTTCTGCTTCAAAAACTCACCGGATAAGGCTTTTGCTGCAAGGATCTTCTTTTGTTATCGTCATATACTATAGAGACACCTGCTGGAAAGCAGCCCGGCAGGCACTGCTATGAGATGCAAAAGCTTAGTCACCTATGAACACAGATGAGGAGTAATGAATCATGAAAAAAGGCAAACTGTTTCTTGCCGCTGTGATTGCAACCACTATGGGTTGTCAGGCATCACCTGCCATGGCGGACGTCAACGTGCACATCAGTCTTGGAGGTCCACGCGCCGTAGCATACCACCCGGTATACCATGGTGGTTATTTTTACAATGCAGCATATTCGCCCAACCTGCTGTTCGTTCCGCAGCTTGGTTTTTATGTTTCTGTAGGACTGCCCTATGATCTGCTTTTCTTCAACAACTTCTACTATGTATTCCACAGCGGACACTGGTACAATTCACAGTATTACAACGGGCCATGGGCGGCAGTAAAACACAACAGGCTTCCACGTAGTATCAGAAAACATCATTGGCGCGACATCAGGCACTACTCTGACCGCGAATACCGCAGGCATCACAAGCACCGCTGGCTTAAACATCGCCACCACGTTTATAAAGAAAAGAAAAGAAGTATCAGGAACAGCGCCTATTATCACCCCACTCCACGCCATTCGCAAAAAGTCTACGTGGGGAAACGCGACCATGAAAGAAGGAAAAACTACCAGGTGAGAAAAGAGCATGAAAGAAGAGAGGTCTATCGGGATCGTCCTGAAAAGAAAAGGAGGCAAGCCTACAAAGTCAGAACAGAACGGGAACGAAGAAAAGCTTACAGGGTCAGAACAGAACCTGAAAAACGTGTTATTCGCAAGGAAAAGAAAAGAACAAAAACATGGCGCAACAACCCGGAAGAACGGGTAGTCGTAAAAGAACGAACAACGAAAACAAAGCGCTGGATAAAGCAGAAAAATAACCGGAACGAAAAACACTGGGCCGACAGAGGAAACAAAAACCGCTCTAAAGGCAAGCTAAAAAGAAATGTCAGAAAAAAAGACGGAGAACGCACCATCAGAAGATGGGCGAGAGTAGACGATTGACAACGATTCCGCCTTGAGAGAAGTCAGCGGCCCCGCGGCATATTTCTGCCCAAGGGCCGTTTTCTTTTTTCCTGAAACGGGCACAGGTAAAACCCTTCAGGCTTGCATTAGGAGATTACAGCCCGGTTTAAGCATATTACCCGGTACCTGACCGGACCAACGAGACTACGTAACTATGAATAAAGCAGTACAACTCTTCCTGATTCTCATTCTGTTTCTCACCGCATACACACAAAAAGCATGGGCCGATAATTCTCCTGCCATAGACAAACCACGTAGCGCTCCACCTAAAATAGTCGAAGAAACCTGGTGCGGGCAAAGGATTGCCGATCCGTACCGGTATATGGAAAACCTCAACGATCCTTTTGTCCGGCAATGGTTTGAACTACAGGCCGAATATGCCCGGTCGGTTATCGAAAATATCCCCGGCAGAAAGGAACTCATTGAAAAAATGCAGGATTTCGACAGCCGGAAGTCTTCCAAAGTGTATAACCTCGTCATCACGGACAATGACCAGTACTTCTACCTGAAAAGAACTCCTGCGGACGAAACCGGAAAACTTTATCACAGGAATGGGTTTCGGGGTGATGAATCGTTGCTTTTTGATCCGTCAAGTTTGTCCGCCACGGGCTCGGGAAAATATGTCGTCAGCAACATTTCCCCGACCGATGACGGTTCAAAATTAGCGATTTCAGTAGCTGCCGACGGCTCCGAAGATGATATTGTGCTCATCATGAATGTGAAAACCGGTAAACTCTATCCTGAAAAAATCGACCGGTGCAGATTTGCGTCGCCGTCATGGCTGCCTGATGGCAGCGCATTTCTCTACAACCGCCTGCAGAAAAGCGAAAAACATGCAATCGACATACAGAAAAACAGCAAAGTCTACCTCCACAAGGTCGGCACCGACCCTTCGGCGGACAGGGAAATTTTCTCCGGCGCCACGAATCCTGAAATGAAGATACTGCCCGAGGACATACCGTTTGTACACTATGATAAAGACAGCAAATATCTCTACGCATTCGTCCAGAACGTCGATCGTCGGCTTTCCGTCTATTATGCACCCGCATCGGAACTTGAAACAGAAAATATTTCCTGGGCACCCTTGCTGAAACCTGAAGACAACGTTCACGATTTTGCCGTCACCGAGAAGGATCTTTATCTCTACACCCCGGAAAACGCCCCGAATTTCAAGCTTTTGAAAACCTCGCTTCAACAACCCGATATCGACAATGCGGAAACGGTGATCCCTGAAACCCCGGACGCAGTCCTTACATCCTTCAATCTTACCAGCAAAGGGATATACTACACATTATCGAAAAACGGCGTAGAAGTGGCGTTCTTCCGCAAAGAGTTCGGCAGGGAAAAAGCAAAAAAAATAAAACTGCCCTTCCCGGCCGGAACCATACACCTGAGCACCAAGGGCTTCAGGTTTGACGATGTATGGGTTGTCATCTCCGGCTGGAGCAGCGACTATAAACGGTACCGTTACGATGACGCCTCGCGCTCCTTCACCTATGAAACGCTCTCTTCCCCGGCTGAATACCCGGAGTATGAAGACCTCGTTGTGAAAGAGGTCATGGTACGGTCCCATGACGGTGTAAAAGTCCCTCTTTCCCTGGTTTATACAAAGGGACTGAAAAAAGACGGCGGCAATCCGGTGCTTTTCTATGGATACGGCGCTTATGGAAAATCTCTGCGGCCGTTTTTCAGCCCGTCGTTTCTCCTCTGGGCCCATAAGGGCGGAATTCTTGCCGTCACCCACGTTCGTGGAGGCGGTGAGTTGGGTGATGCCTGGCACAAGGCGGGGATGAAATCGACAAAACCCAACACATGGAAAGACCTGATCAGCAGCGCCGAATATGTTATCGATAAAAAATACACGTCACCTTCCCGTATAGCGATCAACAGCGCAAGTGCCGGGGGCATTCTTGTAGGAAAAGCAATGACCGAGCGTCCCGATCTTTTTTCCGCAGTCATTCCCCAGGTCGGAGCCATGAATCCCCTTCGCGGAGAAGAAACGCCTAACGGTCCGGTTAACGCACCGGAGTTCGGCACCGTCAAAGACTCCCTTGAATGCCTTGCGTTGATAGAAATGGACCCCTATCTCAGCATCCGGAAGGGAATCGACTACCCTGCCGCTCTTGTGACGGCAGGCATCAATGACCCCAGAGTGATCGCCTGGCAGCCCGCCAAGTTTGCCGCCCGTCTGCAGACGGCAAGCACGTCGGAAAAACCGGTACTTTTCTATACGGATTTCGAGTCGGGACATGGAATCGGCGACACCAAAACAAAGCAGTTCGAGACACTGGCCGACGTGCTGAGCTTTGCCTTCTGGCAGACAGAGCATCCTGATTTTCAACCGGAAAAGCTCCCTGTGAAAGAATAACAGCGTGCATTTTTAACCGCAACACTCAGAGAAAATGCTAATCTGGTCAAAATACAACACCCTTCTCCACTCGGAACGGTTCGGATACTTTCTCTACAACACCATGTCGAACTGCCTGCTGGAACTCGACCAACCCCATTATGACTACCTCAAAAAGCTCGAAAACAGTCCCGCAGATGCCAAAGAAGGCTTTGAGGAAACATTCATAGAGCTCTTGCGGGAAAAGCATGTGCTTGTTGAAGAGGGAGAAAACGAAAAGCTGCTGATGCTCATGCAGTATCAGCGTAACTGCAACTGTTACGGTCAAAAAGACCTTTCTCTCACCATCTGCCCCACCCTTGCCTGCAATTTCGACTGCGAATACTGCTTTGAAAACAGTCAGCACGACGCAACGGTCATGAACGATGAAACCATCGAGAACCTGATGAAATTCATCAGGGAACGAGCTGGATCAGGTAAAACAAGTATCATCTGGTATGGGGGAGAACCCACCCTTGCATTTGACATCGTAGAGAAAATTACCCGAAAACTTTTTGATTCCGGGGTGGAACTTGAAAATGCTCAACTTGTGAGTAATGGTTTTCTGCTTGACAAGAAAAACCCGGATGTTTTCAATGAGCTGAAAATCACCAACATTCAGATTACTCTTGATGGATTACGGGAAACCCATGACAAAAGAAGGAAATTGCTTAATGGCGAACCAACGTATAAAAAAATTATCAGCAATATTGACCGGCTGATGGGCTCATCATATACTGGCTCATGTGACATCAGAGTAAATATCGATAAAACAAATATGGATGCCTTTATTCCTCTCAGAGACCAAATTTCAAAACGGTATACAGGGAAAAAAGTAAGCGTCCATGCATCAAAACTCAAAACTCCCGAACCTTGGGGATTAAGCGAGTCAGAGTGGACCAAATATTGTATCCGGCTATACCACGAGCACGACATAATAACCAAATCCATATTTTATCCTCACAGTAATGAGACGGGTTTGTGCGTAGCACATTTTAACAACATGTACGTCTGCGGGCCTTATGGAGAGTTATATAAATGCTGGGAAGATGTAGGAATACCTGAGATGACAATCGGCAATGTCAACAGCAAAAAGCCGCTTATAAATAATCAAATACAGGCACTGTATACCATAGCGACAAACCCCTATACACATGAAGAGTGCTGCGAATGTTCATTCTTGCCTGTCTGCTCGGAGATATGTCCGAAAACCTGGCTGGAGGCAAGAAAAGGTAACCTGAACAACATCGAGGAATCCTGCACCCATTATAAAAAACATCTTCATGAATGCCTGGAAGTGTTTTATGACATCTACCTTACCACAGAAACAGGCAAAAAACTGCTCAATAAACCAGTTATACCACTTAAGAAAAATGGTTACCGTATTATCGCCGGAGACAGAGAACGTGTTCCCGATCTCAGATCCAATGGCAGCGCTGCAACATAAAAAAGCCGATCATAAAACTTCCGAGGGAAGATTATGGTCGGCTGCTAACGTGTAAAAAGACACCGCAAAAGAGTAACCTCTATTTTTTCACAGTAGGGCACCATGATGTCACGACCTTGTCACATTTTAGGTCAGTGATATCCAGATCAAGAGCAATCAGTTGATCCAGCTCTTCAAGTGTACACTGAAATCCTGCCTTGTTCAGATGTTCGATACGCTTGCCAACATCGCTAACAGACATTATCTGCTGACGGAAAGCACTGTCGGTTTTGATTTTGTTGATTGCCGCTTTAGCCTGTTCAAGTGACATGACTGACTCCTTGAGTGTATGGATTTTGAGAAAACAAAATAAAAGCAGAAAGAAAATTATCTCCTTATAATATAGGTATTTCCCAAGAAATCACATCTTTATTACCCGTCCCTCACTCAAAATCCGCCAACTCCTCCCATCTTGCCATGTCCACCTCAAGCTGATCCTGCAGCGATTGCAGCTCTTCGCTCAGCTCCCTGACCCGGCCAAAATCCGATCCGGCATCGTTCAGCTGCCGGGAGATTGCAGCTTGACGCTCTTCGGCCTCTGCGATCTTTTTTTCGAGAGAATCCAGTTCACGCTTTTCTTTCTGGCCGAGCTTACGCGGTCCGGAGCCTGACGGCTTTTTCTTCGATACTTTAACGGGCTTTTTGGTTGCAGGCTTTTCTTTTGCAGCTTGCCTTTCCGCTTTCATCTCAAGATAGACACTGTAGTTTCCCGGATACTCCCTGATCTTTCCGTTCTCCTCGAAAACAAAAATATGCTCAACCACCCTGTCGAGAAAATACCGGTCATGACTGACCGCTATAACACATCCCGGCCAGACATCCAGAAAATCCTCGAGCACCTGGAGTGTCGGAATATCGAGATCATTGGTCGGCTCGTCGAGAAGCAGCACATTGGGAGAGTCGATCAACTGTTTCAGAAGGTAAAGCCTGCGCCTTTCTCCACCGGAAAGATTGCCTATCAGATTGTACTGAACGGACGGTTCAAAAAGAAAACGCTCCAGCATCTTCGAGGCGGAAAGCACGCTACCATCCTTCAGTTTTATCTGCTCAGCCTCCTCCTTGATATAATCGATAACCCGCACTGCATCGTCAAGGCCGCTGCTCATCTGGTCATAATATCCGATCTTTACCGTCTGGCCCGTCTCGATATGACCGCTGTCCGGCTTCAGCCTTCCGGTTATCAGATCGAGAAGAGTGGTTTTTCCCGAACCGTTCGGCCCGATGATACCAATCCGGTCCCCTTTCTGTAAAAAATATTCAAAGGACGAAATCAGCGGAGTGCCGTCCCAGGACTTCGACACCTTGTGCATCTCGATAATCTTTTTCCCGAGACGCTCTGTGCCGAAACCTGTTTTCAGTTCCTGCTTTTCCGCTCTTCCACCCTCGTATACCAGGCTTTCTGCACGCTGGATTCTCGCTTTCTGCTTTGTTGTCCGGGCCTTGCAGCCGGTTCGCAGCCATGCCAGTTCCTGTTTGACAAGCGCCTGACGCTTGCGATCCGCCCTTGCATCCTGTTCTTCCTGCTCGGCTTTCTGTTGCAGGAAGCTCGCGTATCCCCCTGTAAACGCATTCGCCGTAACACCATCCAGTTCGATCATGCGGTTCACCACACGATCGAGAAAATACCGGTCATGCGTCACAAGAAAAACCGCACCCTGATATCGTTTGAGATAGTTTTCCAGCCACTCGACACTGTCTGCATCGAGGTGGTTGGTGGGTTCATCGAGAATCAGGGCCTCACTCGGCATAACAAGCGCATGAGCCAGAGCAACCCGCTTTCGCTGACCGCCCGAGAGTTCACCCATCCTGGCAGCCACATCATGCAGCCCGAGTTTCCCAAGAACAGCTTTTACCGTAGCTTCTATCTCCCAGGCACCTTGCTCATCGAGTTCATGAGCAAGAGCGCTCATCTTCCCGATCAGCGCATGGTCCTCACTCCCCTCTTCAAGAGCCTTGCAGACCAGCTCATACTCATAGACAAGCTTCAGCACCTTGTCTCCCGATTTCAGCACAGCTTCAAGTACCGTATCTTCGGGATTGTAGGGAGAGTCCTGAGGGAGCCAGGCAATACGGCTCTGCTTTGTCACCATGACTTTACCCGAATCAGGAGTTTCCATTCCGGCAAGTATCTTCAGAAGCGTGCTTTTACCGCTTCCGTTCACCCCGATGACCCCAACCTTGTCTTTCTCACCGATACCGAACGAGACCTCATCGAACAGTTTTTTCAACCCGTACTGCTTGCTTATCCCTTCTACTGTCAGAAGAACCATAGTTTTCGCCTAATTTCTTTTAGCTTGAGGGAATATACTATAACAATTCATTATCCAGCACGCTCACCGCAACGATAAAAACAGATGAAACAAAAGAATCTTCTCTTCACCGTACTGCTTATCCTGCTTGCAGTTTTTGTTACGTTTTTCCTTACGATCGAGAGGGAAAACAGGGAGTATGAGGTGTTACGCGTTGCCGACGGGGACAGCTTCACGTTGTCACAAGATAACAGTGAACTGGAAATCAGGCTGTACGGCATAGACTGTCCTGAACGGAAGCAGCCTTTTCACAAGAGAGCGGAAACGTTTACAAGAAAGGTTTTGGACAGGGGGGAAATACGGTTTACAGAGATCGATCGCGACCGTTACGGCAGGATTGTTGCCTGGGTTTTCGTTGACTCACTCAACCTCAACAAGGAACTCGTTCGTCACGGTCTCGCCTGGCACTATAAACGCCACTCCAGCGACAATACCCTCGCCCGGCTTGAAGACAGTGCCAGAACCGCTAAGGCAGGGCTCTGGTCCGACCCGAACCCCATCCCGCCCTGGGAGTTTCGAAGACAACGCAGAAACTAAAGGGCATCTCTATTAATTTGTTCCGCGACCCGAATACCTCGTTGGGCGGTGCTCAAAATCCTCATGTACCCTATGTACCCTCCGGTTTCTGCGCCCCGTCCGCCTTGTCTTCAGGTCGCTCACGACAATGTAAAGAGGTACCCTAAATATAGCGCTGAACCTCAGCCAGCAATTCCTCAGAGTTGATCGGTTTTGCAAGCACAACATCACACCCGGCTTTTTTGGCGGTCTCTTTTTCGCTTGGATCTGCAAACGCTGTCTGTGCAATAACCGGTAAATCCGGTCGAATCTCCTTGATCCGGCTTGTTGCCTCATAACCGTTCATTACAGGCATCTTCATATCCATGAGCACAACATGAATATCCGGCTCCGTTTCAACCTTTTCGACAGCTTCTTTGCCGTTTTCCGCAAGAATCACTTTCACCTGCTGACCCGACAATACACCTTTTAAAAGCAGGCGGCTTATCGAATCGTCATCGACAACAAGAATCGTAAACCCTGACGGAAATGCGTTAAGGTCTTCTTCTGTATTTTTCTTCAATCGGTTACTCGATTTCAGAAAACCGTTGTAGGGAAGCGAAAAATAAAACGCGCTCCCCTTTTCGGGAGTTGAATCAACCCGCATCGAACCACCGAGCATCTCTACGAATTTCTTGCTGAGACTCAGACCAAGGCCTGCACCCTCGTACTCACGGGTAGCATCGAGAGAAACCTGCCTGAAACGTTCAAAAATTTTAACCTGCTGGTCATCAGGTATCCCGATCCCCGTATCCCTGACATAAAACTCCAGCATCTCATTGCTTTTTTTGTACCCGAAAGAAACCGCGCCCTCACTGGTGTATTTCAAAGCGTTATCGACAAGATGCGACAGCACCTGGCTGAGCCTGGCTTTATCCGTAACGACAACACTGTCTTTTGCGGAAAGACCTACCTCGTAGGAAAAAGAAACGCCCTTTTCCTTTGCCAGCTCATTGAAAGAAACGTATACATTTTCAATCACTTCATTGATGCTGGTTGTACCCGGATAGAGTGACAGTTCACCGGTCTCGATCCTTGAAATATCAATGAGGTTATTGATAATGGAAAGCATTCGTTTTCCGCTTTCATGAATCAGCTCTATATACTGCTCCTTTTCTTCTCCGGACAAAAGAGGCTCTTTCAAGAGAGTTGAAAAACCAAGTATACCGTTCATCGGGGTACGTATCTCGTGGCTTATATTTGCCAGAAAACATGATTTCAGGCGATCACTTTCCTCGGCTTTTTCCTTGGCCTCAACCAGCTGGCTCCATAACTTTTTCTTTTCGGTAACATCTTCTTTTACCGCAACAAAATGGGCAATATCCCCTCGTTCATTGATCACCGGCGATATACTTGCATTTTCCCAGTAAAGTTCACCGTTTTTCTTTTTATTGAGAAATTCCCCGCGCCACTCCCTGCCGGCAAGAATGGTTTGCCACAGATCCTCGTAAACATCTTGCTGCATTTCACCTGATTTCAGGATTCGGGGATTTTCACCCAAAGCCTCTTCAGGCGAATAGCCCGTCAATGCTGTGAACTTGGGATTTACGTATTCGATATTTCCGTCCCGATCGGTTATGACAACAACAGCAGGGGTTTGTTCAACAGCCTTGCTGATTATCTTCAGCTTTTCTCCGACCTGCTTCTCGCGTGTAACATCATCATAAACAGCGACGATCTCCCCTTCCGGCAATCTGAAAACATAGTTGTCTCTCCATCCGACAATCCTCTGATCCTCATACATCGATACAGGATGATGCTCCGGTTGTCCGGTTCTCCATACACGCTTGAAAACGTCAAAAAGCCCGAAATCTTTTATTCCCGGGAACAGTTTCAGAACACTTTTCCCGATAACATCATTCTTGCTGAACTTATCAATTCTCTCAGCCGACTTGTTGAGGTCCTTGAAAACAAAATCATTCCCGTTATCCAGAACATCATAAACAGCAACGCCGCTGCCTATATTTTCAAAAAGCTGCCGAAACCGCTCCTCACTCTCTTTGAGCTTCCGGTCTTGCTCCCCACAAACGGCAATAGCATTCTCAAGCTCGGAAACCCTCAGTCGCAGGGCACTGAGCTCTTCAAGGAGTTGGGAAAGTGTTTTTTCTTCGTCCCTCATGATATAATTTTAACAATATCATTGCCTTCAGGTCATGAGATACTCTTTACGAACAGCATTACGGGGACATCCTCACAACTATGCATTGTAGCTGCAATGTAAGGAAAACAAGTCGTTTTTAGACAAAACACTTCAATCAAAAAAGTAACTTTTGACGTATAATCATCATCTTTCCAGTTTTTCTTCCTAAAAAACGCGATTCCCCCTTTTTTTCCGAAACGTTTAAGGGCAGCTGATTCCTCTTTAGCTCGGGGAACAAAGTCCCGACATCTTCCGGATGTTGTCCCTACCGATACTCGTCGAGCATCTTTTCAAAGGCTTCACCGGAAACCTTGTGCTCATATGCGGGAGTTTCGGAGATGCCGAGGAGGTCTTCGTAAAGTTCCCGGCCATCCTGGCGGTAGATGACACCGAGGGGAAGTTTTTCGGTTTCGATCGCCTTTTCAAAAGCGAGCTTTCGGTCGGTCGGGTCGTAATCGTCAGGCAGATAGTAGGTGTTCTCCTTGAACCACTGGTAGGTATTCATCTTGTTGAAGATCACACAGGGCTGGAAAATATCGATGACGGAAAATCCCCTGAATGCAATTGCCTGTTTGATGATCTCTCCGGTCTGCTCACCGTCACCGACACTTGCACGCGCAACGAACGGGGCATCGAGAGCGAGCGAAACCGCTATCGGGTTGAACGGCTCCAGCATGACACCGTTTAGCTGCAGTGAGGTCTTCATGCCCATCCGTGAGGTCGGCGAAGCCTGTCCTTTGGTGAGCCCATAGACCATGTTGTCATGGACAATCACGGTTATGTCGTAGTTCCGGCGGATGGCATGCAGAAAATGATTCCCCCCTTCTCCATACATACAGCCGTCACCGGACTCGGCAATAACCACGAGGTTCCGGTTTGCAAGCTTGACGCCGAGGGCAACCGGCAGCGCCCTGCCATGCAGACCGTTGAACATATGGGCATTGACATACTGCGGTGTTTTTGCCCCCTGCCCTATTCCGGAAACGATCACGAGGTTCCTGCGGTCAATGTCAAGCTCATGAAGCGCCTCCTTGAGAGCATCGAGAAGCTTGTAGTTACCGCATCCCGGGCACCAGCCCATTTTCTTGCCCTGCATGTCAAAGGGATTAGTCGCCATGCCGCACCTCCTGTAATGCTTCAACGACTTCCTCAACCGAAAACGGCTCACCGGTCGCCTTGAGAATTCTCCTGACTGTACGCACGCCGAGCTCGCGGTTCAGCAGATCGGCGAACTGTCCTGTTGCGTTGTTTTCAAGCACGATAACCTTCTTTCTGTCAAGCAGCTTTCCAACCGCCGGATTCAAAGGAAAAAGCTGCGAAAAGTGCAGACCTGTGAGGTCTTCCCGCTGAAGGTTATCGAGCGCCTCATCGAGCACGCCGCGGTTCGATCCCCAGCAGATAATCACATTTTCTGCTTCTGCAGGCCCGAATCGTTCGGGAAGCAAAGCCTCCCTGCCAAGGGCCTCAAGCCGATCCAGCCTTTTTTCAACCATATTCCGGCGTAAATCGAAGTTCTCGGTCAGATGACCGCTTTCATCGTGTTCATGAGAATCAACTTTCACAATACCGTCACCATAGCCGGGTACGCCCCGTGGCGACAGGCCCTCCTCTGTCAACAGGTACCTCTTGTAATCCGCATCGGTTCTGACGATATGCCGCTCTACCAGCAGTCTGACAATTTCCGATTCCACTACCGACGCAACTGAATCAAGAAAGAACTGGTCGGTGAGAACGAAAACGGTTGTCTGATACCTGTCGGCAAGCTGAAATGCACGCTGCATCAGCTCGATTGCCTGCGAAAATGTCCCCGGAGCAAGTATTACCCGCGAAAATTCACCATGTCCGGCGTACAATGCAAGATTGAGATCTGCCTGCTCGGTGCGTGTCGGCAGCCCGGTCGCAGGGCCGGGCCTCTGTCCGAGATGAACCACGACCGGCACCTCGATAACACCGGCAAGGCTTATTCCCTCTTCCATGAGCGCAAAACCGCCTCCGGAAGTCGTTACGATTGCGCGTGCTCCCGCGTAAGACGCTCCCAATGCGGCATTGATCGCTGCAATCTCGTCTTCTGCCTGGTCAACGACAATATTGAAATCGCCGGCTTTATGGGCGAGAAATGTCAAGAGACCAGTTCCGGGAGACATGGGATAGGATGAAATAAAATTGCATCCGGCAGCAACCGTTCCGATCCCTACTGCTGTATTGCCGTCAATCAGTAATTCATCAGACGGCGCTTCGGCAGGCCTTATCGGCACTTCGATCTGGTTCCTGGCAGCTGTTTCCCTGCCGAAATCGTATCCGAGCCTTGCCGCAGCGATGTTCCGCGAAACAACCTCTTCACCCTTGGCGGAAAACTGCTCTGCAAGATACTCAGAAAAAGCATCGAGGGGAATCCCGAGAAGACCGAGCACAATTCCCACGGCAACGGTATTTGAAAAAACAGGGTTCCCTGCCTGTCTTGCGAATCCGGCAATGGGCGTATCGACAAAACCGGCAAATTCCTTCCCCCCTGCATGGTCTTTCTCGGCAAAAACAAGAGTGGTTTCTCCAATACGATCTTCGAGATGCTCTATGGCTTCTGCATTAAGCGCAACAAGGAAATCTATTCTGCGCAGATATGCCCTGCGCTTTTTCCCGGTAACTCTTACTTCAGTGGAGTTGCTACCGCCCCTGATTCGGGACATGAACTCGGTGCAGGCGAAAACATGATAACCATTCCTCTTGAGCACCTTGACGAGCGCCTCGGCTACCGTCTGAACGCCTTGGCCAGCCGCACCGCCGAATACGATAGAAATATCGTCTGTATAGTGATGCATGGCATAGATGGTCTGGTTATCTCAGAAAGCGCTCAACAGGTATTTCTGTGTGTAGAAATACGGCACAGGAATGGTCACACTGCCATTGACAGGCCTGCCGTTTTTTCGTGCAGGATAATATTCGGAACGCATGGCTGCCCTGATCGCCGATTTATCGAAAACCTTGCAGTTGAACGGATCATGCTTTACAATAACCGCCTTTTTCGGTACACCGTTTCTGCTGACCGATACCTTTACAAAAACAGTCCCTTCTGTCCCTGTAAGTTTTGCGCTTGAGGGATAGTAAGGCTTCCTGAGCATTTTGAGCATGGGCCTGTGTGTTCTTTTTTCCTTAGCTGCCCTGAACTTCTTATAGTCCAGAACCTGGACATATGTTCTTCCGTAATTTTCCTTTACCTTGAGCGCCGAAATACGGGAGAGCTTTCCGGGCATCTTTACATAGGGCTTTTCCGTCCTGTTGTCCGGATAGATTTTAGCCGTCCAGGGGTGCAGAGAACTATCTTTCAAACGAAACCAAACCGGAACGGTGAACCAACGTCTTACCGGGACACCTTTCATTTTGGCCGGCCTGTACGATGCTTTCATCAACGCAGCAAGAACAGAGTCATCGAAAACCCAGCATTCCGGTGATTCGCGCTTGATGATTTGCGCCTTAACGGGACGGCCGGACTCAGCGACAAGCACCTTTCCGAGTACCACACCTTCAATACCGTTTCTTTCGGCTGAAAGCGGATAATTGAATTTCACCCTGGATGTAAACGATGGTGACTTTTCACACATCCCAGGTTGCGCAATAAGAAAAAAGGGAATACAGAGGAAGAAATAGATAAAAATGTTGTTCAGTGCTAACCGCTGATATCTATGCCTTTTCATAGGTCCGTTTTTTGGATTTGTCACGATATTCCTTACCGCTGTAAACAAATTACGTTTTTTACTGCGTCAACCACAAACTTGTCCGGCATTTCATGAGGAAAAAGCCCTTGAAACCTGCCCTGCGTAACCGGAAAGAACGTTTTGCAAAAAAACGATAACTGCTTACCTTTTTCATGCACAGCGACATACTCATCGCCGAAACAAAACAACCCTCGTGAACCTGAACAGAAACCATGCAGAACCGGAAAGTTTTTCTCATAACAGGTGCTTCCACCGGAATCGGGGAAGCCGCGGCAAGACAGGCTGTAGCCTCCGGGTACCGGGTCGTGCTTGCCGCGCGATCAACAGGCAAACTCGAAACGTTGCGCGACGAACTCGGCAGCGATAAAGCAATAGCCGTTGCCTGTGATGTTTCCGACTGGAAAGCCCAGCGACGCATGATCGATACAGCCCTTGAATGTTATGGACAAATAGACGTGGTTTTTGCAAATGCGGGATTTTCAAAGGGTTCTCCATTCTACGGTGGTGAAGATAAATTCGAAGAATGGAAAGAAATGGTGCTGACCAACGTTTTTGGCGCCGCTGTTACCGCAAGAATATGTTTGCCGGAACTGGTAAAAACCAATGGACACTTTCTCATCACCGGATCGGTTGTCGGCCATATCACCTCGATCCGCAATCTTTACTCCGCCACCAAATGGGCTGTCACCGCTATCGCCCAAGCTGTGCGGAATGAAATGGTAGGCACAGGCATCCGCGTCACCCTTCTTGAACCGGGTGTCGTCGACACGCCTTTCTGGGGTGCTGTGCCCAAACCGGGTACCCCGGAACTACAGCCCGACGATATTGCACGCGCCGTGATGTATGCCGTCAGCCAGCCGCAGCATGTTGATGTGAATCAGGTGCTGATCCGCCCCACAGGACAACCCCATTAATTCCGTCGAATACGTGGCTGCGCGGCAGGATTGCCGCGTTGTTCACATCGCCATTCACCAATCCCCCCGGAACCTTTATCGAGCTCGTCATTGTTTTATTCCTCAAAACTCTTCAACCGCCGGACATCTCATTCGTTTATCCGCCATGCCTCAAAACAGCAGCACCATAGTTTTGGGAGGTCATAAACACCGCTACTTCGACACCGGAAGCTCAGGACCGACGCTGCTTCTGCTTCACGGTATCTCCTGTTCCCTCGACTTTTTTGAGCAGGCTGTTCCGTTTCTTTCCCGCTCGTTCAGAGTCCTCGCACTTGATCTCCTGGGATTCGGTGGATCGGCAAAGCCGAAACAGGCACCCTATTCCCTTGAGCTTTATGCGTCGCTGATCAGGGAGTTCCTGAAAAAAACCCTGGCAACCGGAAACCGGGAGGTGTTCGCTCTCGGCCATTCAATGGGAGGCAAGTACCTGCTGGCAACCGAACTTCTCCATCCCGGAAGTTTCAACAAACTGGTTCTCAGCAACACGGACGGTTTTGCCGAGCAGCCGTTCTGGGTAAGAGGCATAAGCCTGCCAGGCATCAAACAGGTACTGAAAAGGGTTTTCACCAGTGAACAGGTTGCCTCCAAAGCCTTTAAAACGGCTTTTTACAACTCCGGACAGGTCAACAACAGCTCTTACGAAAAAAACCTCATGGTATCGAGGGACAGGGAAGCTATAGAAACCGTTATGGCCCTCAACAGAAATTTCAGGGAACTTGACCTTTCGCGAACAGGGCTTCGGCACCAAATGGATCGGCTCAATATCCCTGTTTTGATTTTATGGGGTGATCATGATCAGTATATTTCACCATCCGTGGCCTGTATCGCACGTAACGAAATCCCCGGCTCGGAACTGTATATTTTTAAAAACTGCGGTCACGCTCCCATGCTTGAATACCCCGAATCATTCAGCAGCATAGTTGCCCGCTTTCTCCTCAACGATGAACGATAACTCTCAGCAATGCTCATTACATTCGAAGGTATAGATGGCGCAGGCAAGTCAACCCAGGTCAAGAAGCTGAAGAAATTCCTGACGGAAAAAGGCCATGAGGTGCTGACAATGCGTGAACCGGGCGGAACCGTCATTGCGGAAAACATCCGGGAGCTTCTTCTGGCAAGCAAACACAACATCACTCCGATCGGCGAACTCCTGCTTTTTTCCGCAAGCCGTGCCGAACTGGTACAGAATGTCATACTGCCGGAACTTGAACAAGACAAGGTCGTCATTCTGGATCGCTTTTACGATTCAACAACGGCATATCAGGGTTATGGACGCGGGCTGGATCTGCAGGTTCTGCAGGAGATCAACGCCATTTCTTCCTTCGGTTTGGAACCCGACCTCACGTTTTTTATGGATATTTCGCCCGAGGATGCCCTTATCAGAAAATTTTCCGAGAAGTCAATTCCACTTGCTTTCGAGGAAAGCGAACTCGACCGGATGGAAAGTTCCGGCCTTGCTTTTTATAAACGGGTCAGGGAAGGTTACCTGCTGCTTGCCGAAAGCAAAAAGGAACGCTTCGTGACGCTGAACGCCAATGACACGCCTCAGAGCATTCACACCCAAATCATAGAGAAACTGGCTTCTCTCTGCGGAAGAAAAAAAAGAGGACATTGAGGCCCCAATCAAACTATCGTTACTTTTTCGCAAAAAGTAAATCCTTTAACCGGATCTTTTGTTAGATTGTTAGTCATATTTTGCTAAAACACTGCTTCGGCAACCGGAACTCATGCAACAACTTATTCTGAGAGAAAAGAAACTCGAGACATGCAGGACACCCATCTCACTTCAGGATATCCGAACGCTTAAGGAACTTTACCAACTCAAATCAGAAACCCGCGACCTCCGCCAGCCCATAGTACGCAACATCATGAAGCAGAGGGTTGTCGGCCATCAGTGCATCGAGTCTCTGAAAAACGCCCTCTACTCCCTCGAAACCATTCACATTGACGACTATACCGGACAGAGGGTATTGCGGCTGGATGGCATGAAACAGATCGAGGTTGACCTGACGTATGAAATCAGGGAGCTGAAAAAAGATATCTACTACCTTGAATACGGTGAGGACCACTTTATCAACTATCTCGCCAAGTTCATCCCCGATTTCCGCAAGTACGTGAATGACGGAGTAGAGTTACTTCGCGGCCAGTCATTCAACGCATTCATTACCGATCGTGACGGCACGACAAACAATTACTGCGGGAGATACCGTTCATCAGTCCAGCCGATATATAACTCCGTTTTTCTATCCAGGTTCGCTAAAAACTGCTGTCGTTTTCCGATTTTTATTACCTCTGCTCCCCTCAAGGATTTCGGCATTCTGAACGTATCGATAAACCCGAGCGATATCTTTTACTATGCCGGATCGAAAGGAAGAGAGTTTATCGATCCAGAAGGCGAGTTTCACAGTTACCCTATTGATCAGCGCAAGCAGGAACTCATACACCTGCTTAACGAAAGAATGCGGCAGTTGCTTAAAGACCCGAGTTTCGAGAAATTCAACTTTATAGGGTCGGCCCTCCAATTCAAATTCGGACAAACAACCATCGCCCGGCAGGATATCACCTGCTCTATCAATCCTGAAGAATCAACAGCTTTCCTTGAAAAAATCAAGAGCGTCGTCAAGGAGATCGATCCTGAAGGCAGAAACTTCCGTATAGAAGATACCGGCCTCGACATCGAGATAATACTGACCATCGACAAAAAAGGAAACGACTCCGTCAAGGATTTCGATAAGGGCGACGGGCTCGAATTCATCTGCAATACAATAAATATCGACGCGAAGTGCGGCCCGACACTTGTCTGTGGCGACACATCGTCAGACATACCGATGCTGAAAAAGGCAGTTGAACTGTGTGGTAACGTATGGACGATTTTTGTAACCAGGGACCTGGCTCTTATCAAACAGGTTAAGGAAATCTGCCCGCAGAACATGATCGTTCCTTCTCCGGACATTCTCCTTACCATTCTGGGTCTGTTATCCCTGTAGCGTCGATCCTTAATATTCAAAAACCCTAATAACAGGTTTTATTTACTTATGCTTAAAGGTGTCATTTTCGATCTGGACGGAGTTGTAACCGGAACAGCAAAAATCCACAGCCTCGCTTGGGAATCGATGTTCAACGAGTTTCTCAAGGAGTACGCAAAAGCCAATAACGAGCCTTTCACACCATTCGATCCCGCTCTGGATTACCTGGGCTATGTAGACGGAAAACCTCGCATGGAAGGGGTGAAAAGCTTTCTTGAATCCCGTGACATCGAACTGCCTTTCGGGGAAATCGACGACATGCCGGAAATGCCGACCATCTGCGGTCTCGGCAATCGCAAAAACGAGGTCTTCACTGAAATCCTCATTAAGGAAGGTCCCGAGGTGTTCCAGAGTACCGTTGACTTCATTCATGAACTGAAGTCGAGAGGTATACGTATCGGAATCGCCTCTTCAAGCAGAAACTGCAAGCTCATTCTCGAACTCGCGAAACTTGAAGACCTTTTCGAAACCAGGGTAGACGGCGAAGTTTCTCTTGAACTCGGCCTGAAAGGCAAACCGAATCCTGACATCTTCACGACCGCTGCGGACAATCTCGATCTTCACCCACACGATTGCGTTGTCGTGGAAGATGCCATTTCCGGCGTCCAGGCGGGTTCCGCCGGCAACTTCGGGCTGGTTCTCGGTATCGCCCGTGAAATAGAGGGAATGCGACTGCAGGAAGAAGGGGCGGACGTCGTGGTAAGAGACCTCGGAGAAATCAGTGTCGACGAGGTCTTCAAATGGTTTGAAGATGACATTTTCGAAGACGGCTGGAATCTGCGCTATGCAAGCTTCAACAAGGAAGAAGAAAAACTTCGGGAAACCCTGACGGCCGTCGGCAACGGATATCTCGGTACAAGAGGAGCCTATGAAGGCTCCAGAGCTTCCGAACACCACTACCCAGGGACCTACATTGCAGGCATATTCAATAAAGTCCCTTCTGAAGTACATGGGGAAACCATCTTCAACAACGATTTCGTCAACTGTCCGAACTGGCTTCCGGTGGAATTCAGGATCTGTTGCGGCAGCTTCATCGACCCGTTCGAGCAGGAAATCCTGAGTTACCGTCAGGATCTCGATATGAAAAACGCGATCATGAGTCGCGAAATCGTTTTCCGCGACAACCTCGGCAGAATAACCCGGATATCCAGCCGACGACTGGCAAGTATGGATAACCCTCACCTCTGCGCTCTGCAGTTTTCTTTTATTCCGGTCAACTATTCGGGAGATATTGAGTTCAGAAGCGCAATTGATGGAGCAATCGAGAACAAGGGTGTCGCAAGATACAGCTCTCTTGCCTCCGATCACCTTGAGCATGTCGACAGCGGTGTTTCAGAAGAAGGAGTGTTCCTGCATGTACAGACCAATAACTCTCATTATCAGATAGTAACGCATGCAAAAAGCAGTGCGCGGGTTTCCGGAGCTCCTGTCGCAGTGAACAAAAGCGTCGAGTCGTCTCCAAGGTATATCGCCGAACTTTTCAAAGTGACACTCAACAGGGGGCAGGAATGCACGATTGAGAAAACCGCTACATTTCACACTTCGCTTGACAGCGACCATGATGATCCGAAGGCAGCCGGCGACAAGGCCATTTATAATGCACAAGCCTTTTCCGAGCTCTACGAAAAACACTCCTCGGCATGGGAAAAAATATGGGAAAAGAGCAACATCTCTATTGACGGCGACCGCTTCAGCCAGAAAGCCCTCCGCTTTCACATCTACCATCTTTTGGGAACCGCTTCACCGCACAACCCTTCCATTGATGCAGGCATGCCGGCAAGAGGGCTCAATGGAGAGGCATACCGGGGACATATTTTCTGGGATGAGATCTATATTCTCCCCTTCTTCACACATCATTTTCCGGATATCGCAAAAGCCCTCCTGATGTATCGCTACAACAGACTCGATGCGGCAAGAGAATATGCCCGTGAAAACGGATACGAAGGTGCCATGTTCCCCTGGCAGACAGCGGACGACGGCAGCGAGGAAACGCAGATTGTCCATTATAATCCTCAAAACGAAACCTGGGGCCCCGATCTGAGCCGAAATCAGAGACATGTTTCAATCGCGGTATTTTACAACACATGGCGTTATGCTCATGAAACCGGAGATACCGGGTTCATGCAGCAATACGGCGCTGAAATGCTGTTTGAAATCGCCCGTTTCTGGGCCAGCATTGCCCGGCACCTTCCCGATACCGGACAGTACCACATAGAAGGCGTCATGGGGCCGGATGAGTTCCACGAAAAGCTCCCCGGAAGCCACAAGGAAGGCCTGAAAGACAACGCCTATACCAACATAATGACAGCGTGGCTACTTGAAAAAGCCGTCGATGTTGCAGAAAATCTCGATCCTTCCGTAATGGACAGACTCGTGACCGATATTAAAGTCGGGTATGATGAGATCGAGGAGTGGAAGAAGATCTGCAGCAACATGCACATCATTCTTACAGAAAACAACATTCTCGAACAGTTTGACGGGTATATGGAGCTCAAGGAACTCGATTGGGAACAATACAGGAAAAAGTACGGGAACATTCACCGTATGGACAGAATCCTGAAAGCCGAAGGGGACAATCCGGACAACTACAAGGTAGCCAAACAGGCTGATGTGCTGATGACCTTCTACGCACTCTCACCTGTTGACGTGCAGCATATTCTTGAAAAGAACGGGCATCATATCGAAGACCCCGTTAAAATGGTACGGGATAACTATACCTATTACGAACCGCGCACAAGCCACGGCTCGACACTCAGTAAAGTTGTCCATGCCATCATTTCCAGCTATCTGCATGACGGACACGAAACTGCCTGGCGCTGGTTCACTGAATCACTGAAAAGCGATATCGAGGATACTCAGGGCGGCACGACACAGGAAGGCATTCACTGCGGCGTCATGGGAGGAACCCTCGATACGGTAACCCGCTACTTCGCCGGAATATCGTTCGCCAATGACATACTCAATGTACATCCCAACCTTCCGGAACACTGGAGATCGCTGGATTTCAAAGTATGTTTCCGCAACAACTGGTATCGGCTTCTTATCGATCACCAATCCGTTACCGTTCATCTTCTCGAAGGCCCGGAAAAGAAGATTACAGTGAATATCGCCGGGCACAACGTAATGATAGGCAGAGGGGAAAAAGCAACCGGCAAATGCTGAGTTTGTCCTGAACCTTCAACTGTTTGATTTTTCACTGGGGAAACGGTATATATGCAATACGTTTTTTTCCCATATTTTTGACCTATTTTCCCTTACGTTATGCGGCTTTCAAATTTTCGCTACAGTTTACCGAAGACCCGAATCGCTGACCGTCCGGTCCCTGACCGTGATGCCTGCAAGCTCATGGTGCTGAACCGTAGAAAAAAGGAAATCGACCACAAGGCGTTTTCCGATATCACCTCGTATTTCAGGAAGGGCGACCTTCTCGTTTTGAACAACAGCAGAGTCTTTCCTGCAAAAATTTTCGGCCAGAAAGAAAAAACCGATGCAAAGATCGAAGTTTTTCTTTTACGCGAGCTCAACAAGGAAGCCGGCTTATGGGATGTCCTTGTCGATCCTGCCAGAAAAGTACGTGTGGGCAACAAGATATATTTTCAGGATGATGTTGTTGCCGAAGTAGTTGACAACACAACCTCCAGAGGCCGCACCATACGATTTCTCAATCCCGAAATAGATGTTTTCGAACTGGTCGAGAAAATCGGAACGGTTCCTCTTCCGCCCTACTTCACCAGAAAACCAGATGAATCAGACCGGCTCGATTACCAGACCGTCTATGCATCTCAAACAGGTGCCGTGGTAGCTCCGATGGCCGGCCTCCACTTTACGATGCCGTTGCTTGAAGAGATAAAGAAAAAAGGGGTCAAGATACTCCAGATCACCCTCCATCCAAGCCTCAGCTCTTTCAACGCCATCGAGGTAGAGGATGTCTCCAAGCACAAGATGGACTCCGAGTACTTCAATATCCCCTACCAGACAGCAATGGAAATCAACGAAACCAAGCTCAACAAGTCAGGGAGAGTTATCGCTGTCGGGACAACGACAGGCAGAGTTCTGGAGGCCAATGCAACCGTTGAGGGCAAAATCAAGTTCGGTCAGGGCTGGACGGACAAATTCATCTACCCTCCTTACCAGTTCAAGGTTACCGATGCACTTCTCACCAATTTCCAGCAGCCTGAAACCACCCTGCTCATGATGGTCAGCGCATTCGCCGAATACCGCCTGCTGATAGATGCCTACAAAAAAGCCCTGAAAAGCAACTACCGCTTTCTGGCATATGGCGACGCAATGTTTATCCATTAGGAAATGACTAAACAGTAGTACCATGAGCTCTTTAGCCATTATCGCTGCCAGCGGCGTAGGAAAACGAATGAAGCTGAAAAGCGGTCTCAGCAAGCAATTGCTTGAAATCAGCGGCCATCCTGTCATTTACCACACCCTTCTGGCATTTGAACGCGCCGCTTCCATCGATGCTGTGTATATTGCAACGAAGCCTGACAGTATCGAGATACTGGAAAACTTGAGAGCGCGACATGACTTCAAAAAAATCCGGTCCATCATACCAGGCGGTAAAGAGAGACAGGACTCGGTGTACAACTGCATAGACATCATCGAAAAGCATATTGCCGTCTCCGGTGTATCGCCGGAAGCCATCCTGGTTCATGACGGGGCCAGGCCGTTCATCCAACCTGAGGAGATCGACGAGATCGCCTCTCTTTCCGTCGAATACGGAGCCTGCGTACCCGCAACAAAACCAAAGGACACCATCAAGTGCATTGCTGAAAATCCTGAATTTTTCGGTGAAACGCTTGACCGGAGCCGTTTGCTCCAGGTGCAGACACCGCAGGGATTCGCCTCAAAAACCCTCATTCAGGCCCACAAACATGCCAGGCTCGAACAGTGCTACGCAACCGACGATGCCGCTCTGGTTGAAAAATTCTTCCCTGAGCAGAACATCAAGATCTACGAAACGGAATATCACAACATCAAAATCACCACCCCGGAAGACATAGAATTTGCAGAAGCCATTTATACAAAGCTCCGATCCCGGAAGAAACAATCATCAGCGCAAAAAAGCTGAAACCGCAAAAAAGCATTGCGGTATAGCGCAACTGTTTGTATATTAGCAGCCCGTGAATGGTGAGGTAGCTCAGTTGGTAAGAGCGCAGGATTCATAACCCTGAGGTCGAGGGTTCAACTCCCTCCCTCACCACCATTTTTGTACGTCCGGCACGAACAACTCGTTTATCGACAAACCGGACATTCATCGAGCTTCGGTGTCAAATTGCATCAGTAAACAGTCTGCAATTTTTGACTTTTTACTTTTACCTTTTGACTTTTCTCCTGACGCGGGTGTAACTCAGTTGGTAGAGTGTTTGCTTCCCAAGCAAAATGTCGCGAGTTCGAGTCTCGTCACCCGCTCAACCGCAAATCCCGCATGCCGGAACGTTGCTCCGGCGAAACCCTTTTTCTTCTATGAACGATTCTTCAATTTTCACGGCACCGGTAACTGTTGAGGATATCAACACGACACAGATCATCGATGGCCAGATGGCAAAACATCTCGGCATTGAAATGACCGAAATCGGCCACGACTACATGGTTGCCAGAATGCCCGTTGACCATCGCACAATCCAGCGAATCGGCATCATGCACGGCGGAGCATCGCTTGCTCTCGCAGAAACAGTCGGCAGTATTGCTGCGTCCTATTGCATTGACAGGGACAACTGCTTCATTGTCGGGCAGGAGATCAACGCAAATCATATCCGTTCCGTAAGAGAAGGGTTTGTTCATGCAAAAGCCTCCCCTCTTCATCTCGGAAAAAGTTCACAGGTCTGGGATATCCGGATAACCAGCGATGAAGGCAAGCTGGTTTGCGTCAGCCGGTTTACAGTCGCCGTGCTGAAAAAAAGAACATAGAAGCCACCTGTAACGCTTGTCGTGAGCAGTGATCAATAGGTGTCACACGTTACCTGAATCCCTCATTGCCCGATGAGTTGCGGCGCTAATTTCTGAAGTAACAACTACGCCTCCCGGCTCATCGCAAAAAAATGATTCGGGCAAATGCCCAAATGCAGGGTGCATGATTTTCTCTATTTTTTTCATACCTTGGTAGTTCAATATCAACTGTATTTCACACCATCAGTAACATCAGTAGGCATGCAGATCGATCAGCCTGAGACAACCCTTTCCCCTGAATCCGTCGGAAATCCTGAAGAACATCTCAAGCAACTTGCCTCGGAACAGAAATCCCGTAAAAAATGGCTGCTTGTACAACCGGGCAGTTCCACAAGCATGATGGTTGATTCCGGCACGGTAAGTATGCCGCTCAACCTCATCATGGTGTCCACTCTCGCTGGAGAACTGTTTGACGTCACCTTTATCGATGAAAGGATCGGGGATACGGTACCCGAGGATCTTTCCGGCTATGATGTTGTAGCCATAACCTCACGAACGCTCAATGCATCGAAAGCCTACGCGATAGGCGATGCAGCGCTTGCACAGAAGAAGACAGTGATCCTCGGCGGCGTACACCCCACCATGCTTCATGATGAGGCCGGAGAACATTGTACAAGTGTTGTCTATGGCGAAATAGAGTCTGTATGGCAGGAGCTCGCGACGGATGTCATTCTGGGGAACATGAAAGATATCTACCGTGCCGGGACACTGAAATCGATGACATCGATGCGGCGCCCTGAGTTCACGCATGCGCTAAGCTCCAAAAATGCAAAAAAATACAGTGCACTGATTCCCGTTCTCGCTACGAAAGGCTGCCCTGTAGGTTGCAACTTCTGCACAACGCCTACAATCTATGGCAAAAGTCACCGAATGCGGGAGATTGACCTGGTACTTGAAGAGATGCGCTACCATCAGGAAAGGCTTGGCAAGAAAAATGTCAGTTTCTCCTTTATGGACGACAACATCAGCTTCAAGCCGAAGTTTTTCACCGATCTTCTTGAAGAGATGGCGAAAATAGGTGTCCGGTGGAACGCCAACATCTCCATGAACTTCCTGCATAAACCCGAAATCGCGGAACTTGCCGGACGTTCGGGCTGTGACCTGATGAGCATAGGTTTCGAGTCTCTCAATCCGGAAACCCTGAAAAGTGTCCATAAAGGCTCCAATCGCCTCGGCAATTATGAGACGGTCGTCAGTAATCTGCACCAGAACGGCGTTGCCATTCAGGGGTACTTCATGTTCGGCTTCGACAATGACAGCGAAGAAAGTTTCCAGTTGACCTATGATTTCATCATGGATAACCAGATTGAGTTCCCTGTCTTTTCACTTGTCACACCGTTCCCCGGCACCCCGTACTTCGATGAAATGAAGTCGAGAGTGCGGCATTATGACTGGGACAAATACGACACCTACCATTACATGTTCGAACCGACAAACATGTCGGGCGAAAAACTGCTTGAAAATTTTGTCAAACTGCAGCGTGAAGTGTATAAAGGACGTGCGATCATGAAACGGATGAAAGGCAAACCCCTGAACTGGGTTTGGTTCGTCAACTACATGATGCACCGGTTTACAAAGAAGTTGAAGCCGGAAATATATTTGTAGGCCTGGTCACTGGTCACCACCAAAAAGAGAGTCATGCCGGACTTGATCCGGCATCCATACATCACCTTGTCATCTCAATCATCTCCACCTCTTTTTTCGCATTGTAGTCTCTGGGAAAGTTTACGGTTTCCTCCAGGATCGTCACGACTTTCTTGACAGTACAGCAAAAACACGTATATTAAGCTGTATTCCTGTAGTACCCCATAATAAAGCTGATTTTTTCAATGTTATTCTGGAACGCCTTGTTCCAAAAGGAGGCATCTGAAAGTGAACAGGATCAAGTTACACCTCAAATTTGACGAAAGCGTCGTCATGTACCTTGTCATTATCGACAGGCTCTTACAAAAAAACGCTGAATTGCTGAAGGTTCAACCGTCGGAAAAGTTCTTTGGTCTGGTTCGAGAAATGGTTATAAACCATGTTATCGAGGGGAAAGAACCACCGGAACAGATTGCTGCACCAATCATGAATATCGCTGATGACATGATGGCTGGACGTGAAGTGGTCATGCGTGCAGGCGATTACATTGCTCTCATGAATTACGCAAAATCAAAGAAACGGCTCTGAAGCCTTAAGGAGAAAAGGCCTTGAAGGTCTTTTCTCCTGACCATTCCTTCTTCAACCGGAACAAAGCTTTTATCACAATGCTTTTTGAAGGCTTTCCCATCGTTATCGGTTTTGAACTGACCCTCGCCTGCAACCTTCAATGCAGACATTGCGCTTCTTCCGCAACTGAAAGAAGCCGGAAAAATGAACTTACCACCAGGGAAATACTGAACATCTGCGATCAGTTCCCCGACCTGTTCGTACAGGAAGTCGATCTTACGGGAGGAGAACCGCTCTTGCGCCCTGACTGGCCCATCATAACCCAACATATACGGAAGCGCAACATTCCCGTCAGAATGGTAACAAACGGTATTCTGCTGAAAGAAAATGCACGAAAAATGGCCGACGCGGGTCTTACCACCGTGGGAATAAGCCTTGATGGACTTGAAGAGACCCACGACCATATACGAAAAAGATCGGGCCTGTTCAAATGTATTGTCTCGGGTATCGAAACCGCCCTGCATGAAGGTGTCCCTATTGCCGTCATAACGGCAGTCAATGATATGAACATCAAAGAACTGCCTTCCTTACATGCGTTTCTGCAAACACTTGGCATCGAACACTGGCAGGTACAACCGACATTTTCCATTGGACGTGCCCGAAACTGCAATATCAGCCTCTCCAACCGAAATTATATCAAAATGGGAGAGTTCATCAGTGCGCACCGGGTGCACTGCGGTGGCGGGGGAATCGGTATTATTCCTGCTGACGGAGTCGGATATTTTACAAAACTGGATTCACGCGAACACCCCTGGAATGGCTGTTCGGCAGGAATTTCATCATGCGGCATAACCAGTGACGGGCACGTCAAAGGCTGCCTCTCCCTGCCCGATACCTTCAACGAAGGCAATCTGAGAGAAAAAGAACTCTGGCATATCTGGTTCGAAGAAAACGCCTTTGCCTATACCAGAAAGTTCAGCACGAATGACCTCAACGATAACTGCCGGGACTGCTCGTATGGATACCAGTGCAAAGGCGGCTGTTCGGTAATGTCCTATTCCGCTACCGGGGAGCTCCACAACAATCCTTACTGCTTCCATCGCCTGCTCAACAACGGTGACGTAACAAACCCGACCGCCACATTTTCAGCCGATACTCCATAATCAGCTGTTGACTAAAATGCACTGACTTGTTACTTTTCTTAACTGAAGAGCCTTTTGACATTCCTCGTAGCTCGTTTCTCGTTACTTGTCACTATTCTTTATGTCCTACATTCATACCTACAGCGACTGCGAACGACAGCGGCTGCTTGAACAGGCGGAGTTTCTTGAAAAGTATCTCTATCCGACAATCTCCTTCGGGCGTGAAGACTCTATTCTTGAAGTAGGATGCGGGGTCGGCGCCCAGATTCGATGTATGCTCAGGCGCTTCAATCCCGCAATGGTCACCGGGGTTGACCGTGAAGCGTCACAGGTGGAAAAAGCGCTGGCAAACCTTCCGGACGAGGTGCAAACAGGAATTGTCGAACTGTTTGCCGCTACAGGCGACGATCTGCCCTTTAACGACAACACCTTCGATGGTGCCTATATTTTCTTTGTATTCGAGCACCTTTCCGATCCATTGCCGGTTATCCGGGAAATACAACGGGTATTGAAACCTGGCGGAAAATTCTACTGCACGGAAGTTGTCAATCTGGGGGTGTACGTGCATCCCTACAGCCCTGCCATCAGCGCATACTGGACAGCTTTTAACCGGCTGCAAAGTGAACTCGGAGGCAACCCCGACATCGGCCTTCACCTCGCGTCAGCCTGTATCGATGCCGGTATGACCATCCGATCGTTCACACCGGTTCCTGTGATGATGGACAAACGAATGACCGACGCAGCAGAACGCCGTCATTTTCTTCATATGTGGGAGCGTTGTCTCCTGAGTGGTGCACCGGCTCTGCTTGAACAAGGGATGATCGAACCCGATATGCCGGAAAAAGTATCCGCCGAGTTCGAAAAACTGAGCCATGATCCTGAGACGATTTTCCAGTATGATGCACGGCAGATCCTCGCAATCAAGAAATCCCGGGAATAACCTGTTTTCATGCAACCAGTCATTTTTGAATCTTCCTCTATTGCAGGCATAACGCTACAAAACAGAATAGTACGTTCAGCCACGCATGAGGGCATGGCTGATGAACGTGGTGCACCGATAGAAGCACTTGAAAAACTGTACGTCAGAATAGCAAAAGGAGGAACGGGTGCTCTCATAACCGGTTATGCCGGAGTACAACAGGACGGCAGAAGCAGCCTGTTCAACATGCTGATGATCGACCGTGACGAGCTTGTTCCCGCATACCGCAAGCTCACCGATAAAGTTCATGAAGAGGGTGTTCCGATTTTTCTCCAGATCGCCCATTGCGGACGACAGACCAGGTCGGCTGCTACCGGCATGCAGACCGTCGCCCCATCTCCCGTGAAAGATTTCATCTTCAACGAAGAAATCCCACATCAACTCAATGAGAAACAAATCGAAACCATCATCAATAATTTCGTTGCTGCTGCTGAACGGGCAAAAAAAGCCGGTTTTGACGGCGTCCAGCTGCACATGGCACACGGTTACCTCCTGGCGCAGTTTCTCTCGAACCATACCAACCGTCGCCGGGACAAGTGGGGAGGATCGACGGAAAACAAATTCAGAATAGTTGCGAAAATCATGCGCCGCATCCGCAAGTCCCTCGGCAACTACCCAGTACTGGCCAAAATAAATGCCTATGACGGCAGGCCCGACGGCATGCGCACCGAAGAAGCTGTTGAAATAGCAAGGATGCTCGAAGCCGCAGGCTGCGATGCCATTGAAGTATCGTCCGGGACCGTTGAAGACGGGCTGGCCATCATGCGCGGGCCGAACCCACCGGTTGAAGCACTCTTCAACAGCAGTTTCAGGTTCAAGGAGATGCCGCCGTTGATGAAAACAGTCTCAGCACCCTTCATCCGTTTTGCAATGCGCTCACCCAGCCCTTTAAAGGTTTATAACCTCGGAGCGGCAAAAGCCATAAAACAGGTTGTCTCCATTCCCGTCATCACTGTCGGCGGGCTGCACAATCTGGAGGACATCACATCAGCGCTCAAAAGCGGTTCGACCGATTACGTTTCCATGTCCCGCCCGTTCATCATCGAGCCGGATATCGTCAGGAAATTCCGGGAAGAAAAACAAACAGCATCACGCTGTATCATGTGCAACTACTGCGCGTTGATGATCGAAGTGGATAAGGTGAGGTGCTACTACGGCAAACTGCCGAAGAAGAAATGAATAATGACTTCTATGACCATTGGAAATCCATACGATTTGATTATTAACGTCGTGTAGTCCAATGTTTTGAGCGCTTTTTTGTCACTGGTTTTCATAGTTTTGATTCACCTAACGTTGCCATAAACCGCGCGAGGTACGAGCGTCGGATTGATGGCCTGATTATGCATTAATGCTCCTTGCCTGAATAAATCCACATTGCCTCTGTTTTTCCTGCACGCTCAAAACCTAACGCCTGATAAAACTTAACCGCCTCTCCATCAGCAGAGAGCATCTGTTGGTGGAAGCCGCCATAAATAGATTGCATGGCATCCATCATTTTACGGCCTATGCCTTTTCCTTGATAATCTGGATGAACAAGCATATGTGGGTAGTAAACAACTAAATGACCATCTGATATTGCGTTACCCAGACCAACTAGCTTACCTGCAATTCGTGCGGTCACTAAAGTATGAGAATTATTTAGTGCGGCCAATAACTCTTTAGGTTTGTCAGCGGATGACCATTTATTTGCCTTATAGATATCGATTACCTCATTTTCTGATATTGAGTCTCTAACACTGATCGATACTTCCATGATTCTCTCTTTTTTTAAGATGCATAACATTATTTATTATCTGTACTCACTCGTGTTTGGTTGTCAAAAAAACAAACCGTTGTAATGCATCATTCAAGGGCAATCCTGTCTCGCAACTCTTTTCGCTTGGAATGGAGACATCCCCCTGGAGCAGCCACTCTATGAGCTCGTTTTCATTCATGTTTCCTTTCTTTTTCTCGAAGATTTTAACAAAAAAAGCCGCGGGAATATTCCCACGGCTTTTTGATAAACAAATCAACAATTCAACGACTCAGCATCTTTCTTATTTTTTCTCTTCTTTCGGCAAGTCGAGCTTCAGGCTGAGTTCACGGAGCTGCAGCGGTGAAACCTCGGCAGGCGCTGCCATCATGAGGTCTTCAGCCTGCTGGTTCATCGGGAAAGCGATCACTTCACGGATATTCTGTTCGTCCCGCAGAATCATCACCATACGGTCAAGTCCCGGCGCGATGCCACCATGAGGCGGCGCACCCATTCTGAACGCCTCTATCATGTGACCGAACCGCTTGTCGACTTCGGACTTCTCGTACCCGGCAATCTCGAACGCCTTGTACATGATATCGGGACGGTGGTTTCTGATTGCACCGCTGGACAGTTCTATGCCATTGCATACGATATCGTACTGATACGCAAGAATATCAAGCGGGCGCATGGTTTCCAGTGCCTTCATTTCCCCCTGCGGCATCGAGAACGGATTATGGGAAAAATCGATTTTCTTTGCTGCTTCGTCGTATTCGTACATCGGAAAATCGACAATCCAGCAGAAGGAAAGCTCATCGCGATCGACCTCAAAAAGATCGGAGAAATATTCCCTCATGCCGCCCATGATCTTGCAGGTACGTTCCCATTTACCCGCACCGAAGAACACGACATCGCCTGTTTCTATCTGCAAACGCTCTTTCAGTTCGTTCATCTCGTTTTCCGAGAGAAACTTGACAATCGGTCCTTTCGGGCCATCTTCCTTGTACTGAATATAGGCAAGGCCTGCCGAACCGAGTTCTTTTGCTCTCCTCTCCGCCTTGTCGTAAAACTGCCGGGACTCGTTGCCGCGGCCCTTGAGCACCATGGCCTTGATGCAGTTGCCTTCTTTTGTATTGCCCGCGAACACCTTGAACGATGAGTTGACGAAAAGAGCAGTAACGTCTTGCAGTTCCAGCGGAATTCGAAGGTCCGGCTTGTCGGAACCGTAACGGTTCATGACATCGCGGTAGCTTATCCTCGGGAACGGAAACTGTGTAATGCGCTTGCTGCTCATGGTTTCCGTCAGGTGCCTGAACATACCTTCAAGGATCTCGAACAGATCATCCTGCTCGATAAAAGCCATTTCCATGTCGATCTGGTAGAACTCGCCGGGACTCCTGTCCGCACGGGCATCTTCGTCCCGGAAGCACGGTGCTATCTGGAAATACCTGGAAAAACCCGAAACCATCAGCAGCTGCTTGAACTGCTGTGGAGCCTGCGGCAACGCATAGAATTTTCCCGGATGCAGACGGCTCGGCACAAGAAAATCTCTGGCCCCCTCCGGCGAGCTCGAGGTAAGAATAGGGGTCTGAATTTCCTGAAACGCACGGTCTTCGAGATAACGCCGAACCTCGCTGATCAGCCTGCTGCGATACGTGATGTTCTCATGGATCTTTTCACGGCGAAGATCGAGAAAACGGTACTTGAGACGAAGCTCCTCCGATGTTTGTAACTCATCCGCAATGGGAAAAGGAAGCGGAACAGCATTGCTTTCAACACTGATATCCTCTACAATCACCTCGATTTCACCGGAAGCAAGGCGTGGGTTTATCGTTTCTTCCGAACGGCGAACCACAACACCCTCGACACAAATGACCGACTCCGTATGCAGTTTCTCGACGTTACTGAACAGTTCCTCCCTTTCCGGCTGAATGATCAGCTGGCAAATACCGGTATGATCCCGAAGATCGATAAAGATCAACCCGCCGTGATCTCTTTTTCTATGGATCCATCCGGCTATGGTTACCGTCCTGTTTTCAAATTCTGTGTGTAAACGTCCGCAATAATGCGACCGAAAACGGTTCTGCAAATCCTCCGGGGTTCCGACAGATGCACTCATGGTATTGGGTAGAACATTGTTGACAAGCTAAAAGACCTGAATATGATGAATTTTTAAGGAATATGGAAGTCCTCTCTACGGCTTCTAATAGACAAGTTCCCCGCCGAATTCCCTGACAAGAAATTTTACAATTTCATTGCTTTCAGAAAGTTCTTTGAAAAGGGTAAAAATCGTCTGTTCCTTGTTATCGGCATCTTTTTCTTCATCGTAACTGATATGCAGTTTCACCGGCAAATCGTAAAATTCCTCCAGTTCGCGGGCAAGCAGTGCCGCATCGTGCAACAGTTCCTCGTAGGAAAATTTTTTGGCGCATCTCACATGAAGAATGCCATGAGAGAACGAGGTCAATTCACAGGAACGCAGATGCGTAACAATGACCTTGTAATTTTTCTTCAGGAGAACATCGAGAAACTGTTTCCATTCGACCCTGAACTTCTGGACCTCTGCGACACCATCAAAGCGCAGTGCGGTATCCGGTCGGTCATGTGAGGCTTCCGGAACAGGCGGGACAGAACGCCGTTTTTCGCTTTTTGCAAATTTCGAAAACTTGTCCTGCCATGATGAAAAATCAACGGATGCAGGAGAAACGGTCGAAAGTTGCGACGCTGGAACCGAGACCGGTAAAGAAGCTTTTGCCGGCTCAGGCGAAACTGTCACCGCTGCATCACGGGCTTTTTTTTTTGTGACGGCTCTCCCGAAGACGCTGAAGGCAAGGCCGCCTCGGCGGGATGAACAATTTCTATGAGCTTGAGCAGCGCAAGCTCGAAGCGGAACTGATATTCGAACTGGAACTTGAGTTCCTTCTGTGCCTGCAAAAGCAAATCAATCATCCGCATGATAAAGGCAGGAGTAAAACGGACGGCATCCTGCTGATAGCGCTCCCTGACAGGTTCAGGTCTTTCAATCAGTCTGGTTGACCGGAGATTGTAGACAATCAGAAAGTTCCTCAGATGCTCTATGAGTTTCTCAAGAAAGTCCTGTTCATCGTAGCCGTTGTCGATAACAAACCGAGCAACACCGAGCATTTTTGCCGGATCACCTTCTGCTGCAGCATCGGTCACCTCGAAAAACTGATCATCATCGATATAGTTCAGGAGTTCGGCAACCTTGTCGTAATGAATGCTCCTATCTTCATCCTGCTCGATCGCAAAGGCTATCACCTGATCGAGAATGCTCTGGGCGTCACGCATCGACCCTTGAGCTTTGCGGCCGATAAGCTGCAGTGCGTCGCTGTCCACCTGAATATTTTCCGCTTCGCTGATGCCCTGTAGCTGCTTTTCTATCTCGTCAAGCGGAATCCTCTTGAAATTAAAACGCTGACAACGTGAAGCGATTGTCGGAGGAATCTTGTGCAACTCTGTTGTTGCAAAAATAAAGATAGCATGAGCCGGCGGTTCCTCGAGCGTCTTCAGAAATGCGTTGAACGCCGCCGTCGAAAGCATATGAACCTCGTCGATAATATAGACCCTGTAACGCCCTTTTTGCGGCCCGTAGCGAACATTTTCTCTCAGCAACCTGATATCATCGACACTGTTGTTGGAGGCGGCATCGAACTCTGAAATATTGAGACTTGTACCCTGATCAAAGTCACGGCAACTCTCACACTCGCCACAAGGCTCGGTTACTTCCTTGAGATAAACGGCATCCTCGATCATCCTGCTGCAATTGACAGCCTTGGCAAAGACTCTGGCAGCAGTTGTCTTTCCCACTCCACGAAGCCCCGAAAAAATGTAACCGTGCCCCACTCTCCCCAACCGCAGGGAGTTCTGGATTGTGCGGGTAATGTGTTCCTGGGCCGTTATGTCGGCGAACTTTTTAGGCCTGTATTTGCGGGCTATGACCTGATAACTCATGTTTACCTTTTTTCGTCAATACTTAAAAATCAAAATGCAATATACTAAAATCACCGGGCACGGAATTCAGGAATCAGGAGCCGGAATCCGAAAATCCGTATACCTGTCAGGTAATCCATAACACCTGACACAATTTTTCATCCCCGACTGCCGACTGAAAACTGCATACTGACTATTTCTTGTCACTATCCCGATCGACATCGCTGTCTTCACAACGCCTGTTCATAAACTGGACGAGAGACTCGCTCATGTTCTCCTGAAGGCAGAGAAGAATACGCTCTTCAAGCAACGCCATTGGAACACCGGATTCATCGTCGCAACCGTGCTCCCCGTTCCCGTTGACGACATCCCGGGGGG
>RRYU01022734.1_pt1 | contig 40434 bp, 41 predicted proteins | sample 2162651 | NCBI WGS metagenome assembly RRYU01 (sample SAMN10267283, study PRJNA491782) | microbial mat metagenome | isolation source: biomat in the production well | place: Japan: Minami-Kanto gas field, natural gas well KTG3 | collected 2017-06
ACAAGTAAGTTCAAGATTGATAATACTGGTACAGTACGCCTCGGCACATCGCAACCAAGGTTTACTCCAAGCGGGACCGACTTAGAGATAGTCAGTAACAAGCTAGACCTTACGGCTACAACTGGGTTTAATGTTGGGGCCGATACGGTATCGTTCAAGAGTGCCACAGACACAGCAAGCGGTGATTTCTTTTCTATAAAACAAGGTACTGCTTTTTCTGAATTGACAGATAGCGATGGAAGACAAGCAATGGTGTCAGTAATTATGGAGCTGTTGCAAACAGGAACGGCTGCGTATGATGGCGTGTTGATTTCGGCGCTAGAGACAAGCCTTGGTGACGGCTCTACTGGCGACGGTAACAACCTCCTAAATCTCGGAACGAACACTGATGGTACAGTTTCTACACATACCTCCAAGTTTAAGGTTGATAATGCTGGTTATGTTCAGAATCAAGGATGTTTTGGTGAGTTATATGAAACCGCAGGGGCGACAAGTATCACCGTTACAACTGCTGGCACCTATTATCAGTGGGCTAATTCTACTCCAGGTTTGGAATCAGGGAATGGATATGTAGATTGTGATGCTGCTACAGATGATTGTATTATTGAATCAGCAACGTGTGCCGGTACATACCTTATCACGCTCAATATGTCATTCTCCGGTACAAACAGTGCGGTTATTAACTGTGCGGTTGCGGTCAATGATACGGAAAGTTCTAAGATCATGTTTGAAAGAACACTTGGTGCTGCCGCTGCAATTGGTTCTGCCAGTGCTTCAGGGCTTGTAGCTTTATCCAATGCCGCTGCAATTGGTTCTGCCAGTGCTTCAGGGCTTGTAGCTTTATCCAATGCCGATGCGGTTACTGTCGAGTGTACATCTGATAATAATGGTGATACTGTGCAAACACATCAGGTCAATATGACCATGACCAAGATAGATTCGTAGATATTATGAGATACTTATTATTACTTATATTGTTCTTGGCTGGTTGCGCTCCTGTACAAATTGATGCAGGCAGGGCAGTACGTATGCTTCCTCTCAACCTTGCGTATGACTGCGAGTTTTTAGGCACCGTTGAATCAAGCTATGACAACCCCCTAACCTCAGAAGCACGAAACAGAATGAGCGTTGTCAGCGATATGAAGAATCAATGTGCTGCTCTCGGTGGCAACACCCTTGTACTTGAGTGGATAATGTCTGAGCTTGGCACAGCAGGGCAAGCACAGGCTTATAGGTGTGAATGATGCGTTGGTATGACTGGATAGTTATATTTGGGATCATCCTTATTGGGATGGTAGTGACGTTCTTTGCCCTTCGTGCTATCCCTGTCCATGCTCAGAGTTTATCTGTGAGTGGTGATGTGTATTCTAACTGGACTATTAAGGCACTTGGCGCACAGGCCGCGTTTACCAGGATGGGCAATCCCGGTGGGCATCTTGTCAAGCCGAGCAAGGAAGTTCTGCTCGACTCTTTGAAGGGCGTTGATGCACTGTATATTATAGCGCATGGATACTACCAGCAGATTTACATAAACAGACAGCCGATAACCGCTGACGAGATCGATGCCATGGGTGAGCTTGATTTTCTTTTCATGGCTACCTGTGACAGTATGTGTGATACCGGTAGGACATTTAAAGATGCAGCAAAGGAAGTTGTTGGTTATTGCCATATGTTCAGCGAAGAGTGTCGGTCATGCTGGTATGGTTATTCAACACTATGGCAGGAAGACTTGTTTAATCAGATGCAGACGCAATCGGTGGAAGCTTCGTTCAATCATGCAAATGCTGCATACCCTCAGTGCAGTAGCTGTGTAAGGTACCATAAAAATGTTGAGGACAAGCCGGTGAATATACAACCTATAATCAATTATTTATTGAGAGATCATGTGTGAAATATTTGAACTTACATTTTTAATAGTTGACAGTGACCCGCGTTCCTTGCAGGAAATGTGCGATCTGGTGCGAAGCCTTGGGGCTGAACGACTATTATGTGCAGAAGATGCAGAGTCGGCGTTATCCTGGTTATTGCCTGAAGAGAATGGCGACATTGATGTTATTATGACGAACAATAAATTATCTGGTATGAATGGATTCTTGTTTATAAATAAGGCACGAACACTGTGCCCGGATAAACAAATCCTTATGTACTCAAACTGTACGAAACCGACTGCTTACTTGTTAGCGTTAACCGTAGGGGCCACGGACTACATTGACAAAGACAACAATTTTGCGCAGAACGTAAGAGAAAAGCTCCCTCAGTGGATTGGGGTAGCACAAGAGCAATGTCGAATTGAGGAGAATTACCGTGGCAAATGACCAGAGTAGCGACGTACGTGGAACTGGTGTATTTAACGAAAAGCTGTGCGACGAAAAAATGGCACATCTTCGGTCCGAGTTTGAAGCTCTTGCAAAGGTAAACACTGTTAAGGCAGAACTAAATGCAAAGATAGTTGAGACTGCAATCGCCCGGATCGATAAAGCGTATGATGCTCAGAAAGATGCAACTGAATTGCTCAAGGATAAGATACCCTCAAATTGTATAGAGCGCATCGCTGGGCTTGAAGGTTGGCGGAAATATATCGTTGGTAGTTATGGGTCGGTGGCGGTATTCATGTATCTGCTTTGGAAGTACATCGAACATTCTCTTGCTGAACATGCCGATATTATATTAGAAGCAAAAGAAATTGTTGAAAAGATACAGGCGCCCTGATGAATCACTGTACGCTGAGTCCAGACAAGATTAAGAAATTCATCGGTGGGCAATGGCTGACTTACGATTATTCTTTCTGCTGTGCCTTGCATGATGAACGGTACGAGACACATGAAATATCAAGAAAGGAAGCAGATGAAGAATTGCGTGGTTGAATCTTTCAAGTCACTCAGGATGAGTGTTGGGCTAATTTATATTATGCTGGTGTTCGCACTTTTGGGATCGTTTTCTGGATGCTCTGAATATATGCCTCCACAGGAACCAGGGGAGTCATGCTTCGATTACTACTCAAGAGCGTGGCCTAATGAGCGTTTGCTTTATACTTCCGATCCGAATATAATTGGTTTGTATAAGGCTGATGCGGTTATCTTATATAAGTGTTTGTGATGTGTAAGCCGCCACCAGAAAAAGGCCCAGGGTCGATACTACCCTGGATACGAAACAGGTACCAGCCTCCGTCCTCTGCCAGTAGGCATGGCCCGAAGGATTTTATAAAGGCACTCAGAGCATTGAGTAAATTTTTCAAACGAAAGAAGGGAGACAAAAGATGAAGATTACACCTGCACTTATTTTTGAAGTACTGAAGTATTGGGTCCAGAACGGTAAGACCATGACCGCACTTATTTCCGGTGTTGTTATCATCGGTATCCAGGCGGCAGGACTTGACCTGGAGCAGTACGGGCCAGAGGCAAAAGAACTTATCAATGCCCTGGTCGGTGCCGCTGCTCTTGGTATCGTAGGTGTTATCCACAAGGCTCTCAAAACGATTGCAAAGATGGCAGAGAAAGATGGCGTTTCCTGATGTCTTTACCGGCATACTCTGGTTGACCCTCAATGCGTATCACGAGGCTCGGAATCAGAGTATGCTTGGTCAGATCGCTGTTACCCATGTTGTTTTAAATAGGACTAGAAACCCGAAACGGTTTGGCAGTACTCCGAAAGAAGTTATCCAGAAGGAAGCGCAGTTTTCCTGGTATGAAGAAGGGAAGCCGCTTCCGCCTATAGAGGAATATCCAGCTTTGGAGAAAGCCCTCCTGTCCGTCATCATTGCTGAGACAGAACGATATTTAGGGATAGATTTACAAGGAGCTGATCATTACCATCGCTATGATATTGACCCAGATTGGAACGATAACATGAAGTTTATTACCCGGATAGGCGATCATATTTTTTGGCAGGATACCTGATGGCTTCCGCCGATTTCAATTATACTGCGCCGCCTACGGTCTCTAAGTATATGAGGTCCGAGGCGTTTCTGCGCCTTATAAAAGGCCCTGTCGGTAGTGGCAAGTCTGTAGGAAGCGCGGTAGAAATATTCAGGCAGGCTATGGAAGTCCCTGCTTGTGAAGACGGTATACGTCGGTCTAGGTACGCGATTGTCAGGAACACCCGGCAGCAGTTGAAAGATACTACCCTCCAGACATGGCTCGATTGGGTCAAGGCGGGAGTGTACGGTACATGGCGCGAATCGGATATGAAGTTCGTTATGAAGTTCAACGATGTCGAATCAGAGATCCTGTTCCGCCCGCTCGATTCGCCGCAGGATGTACAGCGTGTGCTTTCTCTTGAGCTTACAGGTGCATGGTTGAACGAGTGCCGGGAGATGCCTGTTGAGATACTCCTCGCTCTTATGAGCCGTGTCGGTCGATATCCGCGCAGGGCCGACGTGCCGCATTATAGAAGCTTCGTTCTCGGGGATACTAACCCGCCGGAGATTGACAGCGACTGGCATAAGATTTTTGAGCATCTCCCTTTGGAGAAAGATAACCCTGAGTCTGTTGTTGAGTGCGATACTTTCCACCAGCCATCCGGGTTGTCTCCGGAAGCGGAGAACACAGCGCATCTCAAACCGGGATATTACGTAAACCTGGCCAAAGGTAAGACAAAGGCATGGAAAGATACATACGTGCACGGACTGTACTCACCAAACCAGTCCGGTAAACCCGTATATCTCGGAACCTTCAAGCAAACACGGCATGTGTCCAGGCACAGGCTGGTCGTAGATAAGCATTTGCCCGTGATAGTAGGGTTCGACTGTGGGCTCACTCCGGCAGCTACGTTCAAGCAGTTCGGCATGGACGGGCGCATACGGGTGTTGCGGGAGGCAGTGGCCTTTGACATGGGTATGAAGCGGTTTAATAAACTTGTCCTCAGCCCCATAATACGCAACCTGTTCCCGACAAACCCGCTTATATTCATAGGTGATCCGGCAGGTAAGCGGCGTGCTGACTCCGATGAGTCGAGTGCGTTTAAGGTGCTTAAAGACGCATACAAGGAAGACGGGGCTATAGTCAAGGGCGCTACGACAAACGACCCCACACGGCGCATAGAGGCCACTGAGCAGATGCTAAGCCAGTACCCCGACGGCGAGCCGTTAATGATAATTGACCCGTCATGTACGTGGTATATCGAGGGGCTGCGGAGCAAGTACAGATTTCCGAAGGTGCGGGCTACTCAGCAGTATGCTACAACAGTAGATAAAAACGACTGGTCTCATATTGTCGAGGCCGGGCAGTACGCCGATCTGTACATACTGTCAGGAAAATACGATCCTGCGGACCATGTACGCTTCACGGATAACGCAGACCCATTACACTTGCAGACAGCTGTATACAGACCTGCACAACCAGAGGGGTATTAAATGCCTGAATTAAAACCAGAAGGACTTGCCAAACTTGGTACGCAGCTGAAAGGGCAGCTTGACGATTTTATAAAAGACCGGGCGCTGCTCGAAGTGCAATGGTTGAAGAATCTCCGGCAGTACATGGGTAAATATGACCCTGACGTGCTTGCGGATATACCTGACGAACGCTCAAAGGCGTACCCCCGCGATACGCGGGTCAAGGTAAAAGGCGGCGTTGCGAAGATGATGGAGATGATGTTCCCTGCCCAGGAGAATAACTGGGAGCTCGTTGTCGACCCGGTGCCGTCTATATCGGAGGAAGGGATAAGTGAGATCCTCGCTGAGCTGGAGTCCCGCATTGATGAAGAAGGGGCTCCGGTACCGTTTGACGGCGATGATATTGAACGCGCTGTACGTGAACACGCTACGAAGCGAAAGGATAAGATGGAGGCGGAGATCGCGGACCAGCTCTCTGACGATGGCGTAGACTATCCTCAGATGTGCAAACGCATAGTACGCAGTGGGTACATATATGGGTTCGGCGTAGCAAAAGCCCCCATGGTGCGCACACAGGTCGAGCGTATGTGGGAGGTCGACAAGGCTACAGGAAAGTATGTGGCAAAGAAGAAGACAGTGCGCAGGCCGTACCCTGAGTTTGTTCGTGTATGGGACGCATACCCTGACCTTGCTGCAAAGGCGTGGGAAGATCAGGAGATGTTCTTTGAGCGCTACGTGCTCACCCGGCATGCGTTCAGAATGCTTGCCGATCGCCCTGACTTTGAAAAGGATCAGGTAAAAACCTATCTGCGAGAAAACCCGTCAGGTAACTACACGGCAAAATCCTACGAGGAGGAGCTGAGGCAGCTGGAGAAAACTTCCAACCTGGCTGACCGGACCTCCCGGCGGTACGAAGTGTACCGTGCTCTCGGGCATGTGTCTGCAGGCACGATGCAGCGGGCCGGGCTTGACGTGACGGATGAGCAGCTTGACCAGGATATGTTTGTCGATATATGGTTCATTGACAACTACGTTATCAAGGCGAAAGAGGCTGCATTCGGGTCCAGGGTTTCGGACCAGTACCACCCGTTCATATATACCGAAGACGAGGACTCCGGGCTTACTGGCGTAGGATTGCCTGAGGAAGTTCGCGATTCTCAGATGTGTTTGTGTGCGTCGACACGAGCCCTCATGGATAATATGGCAGCTATAGCTGGGCCTATATTCGAGGTAAATGTAGATCTGCTTGCCAAGGGGCGGAAGACGATCGGCCCCATCCACTCATTTATGACCATAGAACGTGAAGGTGACGGTGTAGAAGCCCAGTATCCGGCAGTGCGGGATATCAGCACCAACTCCCATGCGGGGGATCTCCTGGCTATCATAGCCATGCAGCGGCAGCAGCTTGATGTAGAGAGCAACCTACCGGCGTTCTTACTCGGCGGGACACAGCAGCCCCTTGGGGAAGCGTACCGTACGAACAACAATATGAGCATGCTCCAGGGCTCTGCTAATATGGTCACAAAAGATACTGTCCGGGCGTTTGACAAGTTCACCAGCAGTATAATCGGGGCGTATATAAAGTGGAATATGGAGTTCAATAAGAACGAGGAAATCAAGGGTTCTTTCGGGGCACGGGCTAAAGGTAACCTCTCCCTCGTGGCAAAAGAAGTTCGTGGCCAGGCACTCGATCAGTTTATAACTACATTGTCCGAAGAAGATAGGGCTATGTTTGATATGTATGGCATAAACGTAGACCGCTTGAAAGCGCGGGATCTTCCTACCGACAGACTGCTTCCACGCGAAGAGGCCGAAGCGTTGATTGCTCAGATGCGCCAGGGTAGCGCAGAGGCGGCTCAGGTAGAGCAGGACCTCGTACGGGCGAAGACGGCAGACGCGCAGGCAGGAGCCACTAAGAAGCAGACCGATGCACAGCTCGTGGCTGCTACAGCGGACGCAACTATACAAGAAATGCTTTCACGAGTGGAGAGCAACCTCGCTTTTGCGAAGACGGCAGAAGACAAGGTACAGCTGGAAAATCTCAAGATGCTCTTAACTACCGTGTCCGGAGCTGAGGGGGGTGAAGCATGAGCAAAGGAGATCCGTTAGGGCTGGATGCAAAGGCGCAGGATGCCGGAAAGTCTCGTGAGGGCGTACTCATGGAACTGTTGCAATCCTATACAGGGCAAGAGGTTGCGGGCCTTGTTGTAGAGCTTCTGACCATACGACGAGAGCGGTACAGGGATAAGCTTGAACGACAGGAGAGTCCAGAACATCGAGGGCGTGCAAAAGAATGTAAAGATTTGTTACAAATATTTGATTGACATCAGTTGTAAATATTTGATACAGTATGATTAACGTAGGATAAGTGCAAATGGGAGACGCTAACTATGGACGAAATGGATACTACCAGCCTAACAAACGACGAATTTGACATCGCTTTTGACGCTGCAATAAACGGCGCTGTTGAAGATCCGCCCGAAGAGGAGGCTCCTATCGAGGAGACGCCTGCTGAGGAAACTGTTGCCGAGGAAAAACCTGCCGAAGAAAAACCGGTAGACGAGGCAGAGGAAAAACCTACCGAGGAAAAACCTACCGAGGAAAAACCTACCGAGGAAAAACCTACCGAGGAAAAACCTACCGAGGAGGAGCCTGCCGAAGAAAAACCGGTAGAGAAAAAACAACCGTCCGCAGAGGACCTCGCCGCTGACGTAGCTCGCAAGCTTGCCGCTGATGCTAAGGCTAAGCAGGAAGCCGAGGATAAACGTATTGCGGACGCAGCCGCAGCTAAAGCTGCCAAAGAAGCTGAGAATCCTACCAAGGAAGAATCTGAGCTGCTCGACACTGTGGCTACTGAGTTCCCGGACGTATATAAGATCCTGCCGGTTATTGAGCGGGTCATTACTGCTAAGTTAAACAACATCTTAGAGGGGCGTCTCGGAGAACTTACTACCGCTCTAAACAAGACCCTCGCCCCTGTAATATCTACGACACGCACCGTCGCCAATAACGCCCACGAAGCCGCTATACTCGGCGCACACGCAGACGCATTTACTCTGCTGCCAGAGATTGAGCAGTGGATAGCGACACAGCCAGCGCTGGTTCGCCCGGCGTATGACAGGGTGCTTGATGCGGGGAGCGCTGAGGAAATAATTGAGCTTGTGAGTATGTTCAAGGACGACACTGGGCGTGTGGAAAAAGATACAGGCGCATCTGACGCAGACACTGCGGCAGCCGAAGCAGCGCAGAAGAAACGAGATAAAGAAGCAGAAGCAAAATTGCAGGCGCAGGAGAGAGTGAAAGGACGCTCTGCTCATACGCGGACTGCGGTAGACCCTGACGATTTCGACGGGGCTTTTGATAAATATGCCGGAGAGTCGGCGTAACCCAACCAGCCAGAGGAGGTAACTATGGCACAAACAACATATGGGGACATTTCCCCGGCAGTAGCAGCCAGCGCCGCAGTAGATATGCTGAAGCGAGGCCAGCCCCATCTGGTCATTCAGCAGTTCGGCCAGGCGAAACCACTTGGAAAGAACCAGACCAATACGCAGAAGTTTCGTCGCTATGAGCGACTGTCTGCCGCAACCACGCCGATTACTGAGGGTGTAACTCCTACTGGTAGCTCGCCTACCACGACAGATTATACAGCCACTTTGTATCAGTATGGTGACTATCTGGAGCTTACCGATGTTATCCAGGACCTGCATACCGATCCGGTACTCAAAGAGTTTTCCGATATTATTGGAGAGCAGGCCGCCCTTACTGTTGAGACAGTAGCATTCGGTATCATCAAAGCAGGTACGACTCTGTACTATGCGAATGGCGCGGCTCGTACCGATGTCAACACCCCGCTTACCAAGACCCTGCAGCAGAAAGTTACTCGTGGTCTCAAGCGGCAGCTGGCACGTCCGTTCACCAAGAAGATATCCAGTTCTCCGTCGTTCAACACTGAATCAGTGCTGCCTTCATTCATAGCGCTTATTCATCCTGACGTTGAGCCGACTGTACAGGCTTTTGCCGGGTTTAAAGATGTTGCCGACTACGGGGCGATGACTCCGTACGACAGTGAGATCGGTGCGGTAGGAAACTGCCGGTATCTGACCTCTACTATCTTTGAGGCTTGGGCCGATGGCGGTGGAGCGTATGCTGGCAGCGGTACTGCGATGATCTCCACTACTGGTGTGAGCGCAGACGTATACCCGGTTATTTACTTGTCTCCGGATGCGTTCGGCGTTGTTCCTTTGAAGGGGAAAAATGCAATTACTCCGATCGTTATGAACCCTAACGTACCTCGTGGCGGCGACCCGTTGGCACAGCGCGGTTCTGTCGGCTGGAAAACGTACTTTACTGCGGTAATCCTGAATCAAGCTTGGATGGCCCGTGTTGAAGTGGCGGTACCTGAACTGTCGTAAACTGATTATGAGCGGGGGGTAACTCCTCCGCTCCTTTCCTAAAAGGAGTATAATACTATGTTAGGTCAAAATGTAAAATGCGGAGTAGCAACGGTTGCAGCCAACGCTACCGCGCAGTCTGTTGAAGTCGGCTTTCAGCCGTCCTATATCAAGTGTCAGAATATCACTGACATTGATATTTATGAGCACCACAATCCGGGTCCAGGGGGCGCAAGCGCCATGGCGGATGGCTATGCGGTGAAGACCACAGCCTCTACCGGTGTGGTAACTGTTGAAACGTCCAATGGTATTACCCCGACAGCGAACGGGTTCACCATGGGCACCGCTATCTGTACTACCAAGGACGAACTTGTCTATTGGATAGCTGTACGATAAACCTTAGTCCGGGCGGGCGGGAGCCCTGCTGACAGGGGGTACTACAATGAGAACACATGAAGTTAAATGCCAACGGCTGATCGTTGAAGAAATTATCAACCACGCGGGTGCGACTCCGGCAATAGGGGACCAGTCTGCCTCTGAGCTTGGTGTACTTGACGGTATTACTGCTGGCACCATTACAGCCTCTAAAGCGGTTGTTGTTGATGCAAATAAGGATGCGGGCGATTTCCGTAATCTGGACGCGGTAAATATTGACGCTGGTGCGTCTGGAACTGCTGGTTCGGTAGACGTATTTCCGACTACTGCAGCAAAGGGTAAGCTTATCCTCGCAGCGGTTGACAACGATGGTGATACGAACGTAACCATTTCTAACGCTGCCATGGGCCAGGCGTCTGTTATTTCCATCCCTGATCCTGGCGCAGCAACAGCAGAGTTTTTGCTTACTGACCAGGATAATGACGGGGTACCGGTTACAGCTACTTCTGCTGAACTGAATACCTTGGATGGGGCGACTGTTACAACTGCGCAGCTCAATTCGCTCAGGCGTAATCCGGGCAGCATGGCTTCCGCGTACATTGATTTTAATGCTACTGGCGAAGCTGCCATGACCGTTACTATTGATGGAATTGTATATCAGGAAGCTGACACTGCCGACGCACCTAACGGTGTATGGACAAACGGTGCCAGTGCTGCTGACTCAGCTACCAGCCTTATTGCCGCTATAAACGGCGATACTCGGGCGGCTGTTCCTTTTACTGCTGTAGCTGACGCTACCGGTGACGGGGTATGGTTGTTCTGGGATGCCGTTGGAACTGCGGGCAATGTGACGATCGCTACCAGCTCTGCGTCAAACTGCACAGTACAGAACTCAACCGGCGGTGCTGCAGCTGCGATAAAGCAGACATGCACAATAGTCCATACGGTAAACACACAGGAGCTGTTGTCCGGTGTTATTGAGATACCGATACCGTTCACGCCTACGCATGTACACGCTACTGCGGTTGATGCGTCCGGCACTCCTATCTACTTTACTGACACTGTAACTATTGCAACGTCTCCGGATAGGATCAAGATAACCACGGCGGGGGCTACAAACCTTGCCGATACAAACGTAGTGCACTTGACCGCTACTGAGTAAACGGTATGCACGGTTTATGTTAAGGGGAGGGGGGAGTTCTTCTCCTCCTCTTTTTATAAGATTTGCATAGCCATAAGGAGGATTGCAATGTACATGAAACGAATGCTGGAAATCGGGCAGGCCACAAACGGGTATGTTGTTGAGTGCCGCGTTCCTATAAAGAAAAAGGAAAAGAGCAAAGAGATGGTCGATAGCTACCCAGGGTCAAGCGAGAAGCAGTACGTTGCGAAGGATCTGAAAGAGGTAACGGAGATAGTTGGGAAGCTGATGCCCTTGCTCGATGAGGCGTTTACCTCTGAAGATGAATTTGACGCTGCGTTTGAGAAAGCAGCGAAGTAGTAACTATAAATGGGAGACAGGATTATGCCAAACAACGAAGACTTAAATGCAGACTTTGCTGACATCACTGCCGAAGAACTGCAGTTCAACACAACTCCGGATGCGCCGGAAGTGGAAGCGCCTTTCATTGATCCGGAAGACGATAAAGATAACTGGCCGGTAATTATGATTGACCCGGAAGATGGCAAGCCAAACTACGAGTTTCTGAGCGTCAGCGGGACGAAGAAGAACGGCAAACCGTTTAACCACGACCTGCAGGTAATGCGCGGGGTGCATGTACCGGTACCGCCGTCAATAGTAAATATGCTCAATGTCGCAGTCAGCTCTCACTTCACACAGATACGTGACCCGCAGACCGGTGAACGTAAGATGGTGCGTGACGAAAGATCATCCGTGCCATGGCGGCTTATTAAGCCAGGGAAGTATTTTTAATGGATCGAGACACCATGCTTGCCCGTTTGCGGGCTGTTATTGACGACGTAGTTTCCAGTTACAACTGGAGCGATGCTACCTTGCTCACTGCTTTGGCAGAGGGGCAGGATGTGTTCTGCGAGGAGACAGGGTTTTTTCGCGACAAGACTACGCATACAATAACGCTCGAAACGGGCACTCGCATATATGCCATTCCTGACAGAATTATACAAGTGCTTGATATATGGGATGGATTGCGCAAGCTTGAAAAAATGGACGCTGACTCCAGTATTACGTCAGTTGCTTCCGGCGATCCTGCAGCATGGCGTACAGACTATGAGACAGGCAAGATTGAGTTCGACCGGGAGCCTACTGCTACTGAGAATGGTGATTCCTTTGCTCTCTACGTATGGCGCTATAGCGCAACTGCGCTTGATGCTGGCAATGCAGAGCCGGAGATAAGCAGTCGTTTTCACCAAGCCCCTATCGAATGGGCGGCGCACATACTCCTCGACGATCACGACATGGACTACGGGGATGCGAAGAAAGCTGCTGACCATGGAAAAAACTTCTGGAGATACGTCAAGGCCGGGCAACGAGCCATGCGCAAGTATCACAACATAGAAACCCGAGTAGGTACCGCTCCGGCGTACCGCACATGAGCGCATTATGCCACCGAAAGTGAGGCCAATATATTCCGGATCTGTAGGGGTTGATACAGTCCATCATCCGGACGACATCGCCTACGACAAGGATACCGGCGTAACCGCTCTGGCAAAAGCGGTAAATGCGAAAGTAGAAAAATCTGCACGGGGGCGACCTCGTGTAAGCAGGGCGTATGGATATAGCCTGCACACTGCTGGGGCATTTCATTCTGGCTGGAGAGATACTGGAGATGCGTTTGCCGGAATAGGAACTGCGCTGTATAGAGTCCGCCCTGATAAGACCTTGCAGGGGGTTCGCTCCAATCTTACCGGGGACCATATATCGTTCGCTCAATGGGGGGACGAAACGCTCTACTCGAACGGTACGCAAAACGGGATCATACTTGACGGCACTTCACGCGCCTGGGCGCTCCAGACCTATGTAGGTCCGGATACTGATGAACAGTTTGTTACTGCGCCTGTATGCAACTACCTCGATGTTCGTAATGGCAGGGTCATGCTCAACCCCTCGGCGGAGCCTAATGTTATCTGTTGGTCGGAGCAGGCGCAGTATGGCCTCTTCTCGCTTGCAGTAAACCACAAGGTGTTTGAGGACGCTGTTATTATGATTGCCGGTGTAGAGGCCGGATATTTTATTTCGACTACAACGACACTGTACTTTCTCCGCGAAGTCTCTCCTAACGAATGGAAACGGGAGTGGCTCGATTCGCACCCGGCTATTGAGCGATCTTTGTGGCACCAGAAAGTAAAAGCGTCTGAGCTTGGGCTTGATGTAAAAGGCGATTGCCGCTTATGGCGAGGAGCGACTGGTGCGATTGTAGGATTGCCGGACGGAAATATAGTTAACATGACAGAGAAACAAGTAAAGTCAGCAGGATGCGGGGGATATGGAGCTTCTATATTTGTACCGCCGTATTATATTCATTCAGCTGGTGTCTAATAAAGGAGAGGTACTATGTGGAATTTATCTACCGGAGCTAAAAACGCCCTGTTGGCACAGGCTGCTACAGCACAGCTTGCTGTTACGTCACAGACCATTGCTTTTGAAGATGGTACAGGAACAGGCAGTACAGACAGAATTGTTGACGCTGTTACCGATCTGTCGTCTTTCGATGATTACGCTTACTATGTGCTGAGCGTTATCGGGTCGACAAGTAACGACGGTGATTACGTTATTCAGCGAGCTGCCGCAGGGTATATTGAAGTACCTGCTGGTAGCCTGACTACTGAAGCGCTTGGCGATCAGGTTATCCTGGTTGTTTCAAAGGGTGGCTGCTTTGCGGAAGTTTTTAAGAACGCGGTACTTGATCTGTACAGCGGGTCGCGGCCATCATCTGCGGATCTCATTGAGACTGGGACAAAGCTCGCTCGTATTACGAACGGCGGTGGTGCATTCGTCGCCGGGTCCCCTGACAACGGTATCAATTTTGGCGAGTCGGCAACAGCAGGGGCTATCAACTTGGCGACCGACCCGGACACCGGGAGCGACCAAGCATTGAAAGGAATTGGGCTTGTCACAGGCACCGCGCAGTTTGGGCGCTTGCGAGCGAACACTGCGGTAGAAGGGGCGAGCACTACTGAAATCCGCATGGACGGACGTGTAAGTACCTCCGGGGCGGAAATCAACATGAGCGCTGGTACAGGCATTGTCCTCGACGTTTACGCTGACGTAACTCTGACAAATCTAACTCTGTAAGGAGTACAGGACATGACAGTAGAAATTTCAAAAGGCTGCGCTGACAATCTTGCCAAAGGCAAGGGGACAGCAAAAGTTACGATCGGGTCAATAAATACCATCTCTTTTGGCGATGGCACCGGTACTGGCTCAACTGATGAAATACTTGATTCAGGCAATGGCCTGGGTGGCGTATCAGTCGGTGATATGGTCACGGTTGTCACCCAGTCTGGTACGAACGATATAACCACGGAAGCGCTTGCCGTCTCTGCAGGGGCAATAGAGGTTGTCGCTGGCAGTTTCACAACTGAGTCTGCAGCTACTGCAGGATATTGTTCTGTAGTTTCCCACAGAGGGCACAGCCTAGCCGACATTTTTAAGTACGGAGTTATCCGTATTTACGGAACACCACGACCAGCTTCCCCTCAGGATACTGAGGGCGCAGCTACGCTTCTGCTCGAGATATCAGAAAGCGGTGGAGCTTTTTCAGGTGGGTCCGATACAAACGGGCTTCTCTGGGACTCTGTAGTTGACGGCGTGCTGTCAAAAGATACGTCGCAAACATGGTCTGATACTGTGCTCGCAACCGGTACTGCTGTGTGGGGGCGTATATATGATAATGCGTTTAACACAGGGGCAGATGCCGGGGAGACGTATAACAGAATTGACTTTGATATCGGCTCTGATCTTGATATGGCAGCTTCTATGACGCTGGGGAATGTACGTACCATCGATACGTTTGATATTCAAGTTCCATTGACATAAGGGGCTATCCATGGGATACGCTTCTGTATATCCGGTAGCGCACAACAGTACGTATGTTAAATCAACGTATCTGAACAGTCTCTTCCATCCGTATTTTGCGACAGATCCTGCAAAATCACTGACTGGAACGGCTACGAACAACTCTTGGAAATCGTCTACAAATCCAAGCAAGTTTAACATTGATCTTGGAAGTGCTACTGAAATAACACGTATCTACCTTGAAAACTATCACTCTTCAGGCGGTGCGACGCTATACGGTAACAAGGCATTTAAGATATATGGTGCGCTTGACGATGCCAATGGTGCGGCTGCTTTTGCAAATACTACTGTAGGCGATTATACCGATCTTACGCTTGTTCACAGTGTGGAGATTAACCCAACAGAACATACAGCTGTTGACGGTTCAGATCCTCAGTATTTCAACCTGGATTCATCTTCTGCGACTTATCGTTACTATATCATTGAGGCTTACGAATCTTTTAATCCGACTTATCCTAATGCAGCTGGCGGTTTCCGTAGAATAGAGCTGCAGGGTGATGACGGTCATGGTGATGGTAGCCTTACTCTTGGTTCAATAACCATAGATGCAAAAGGTGGCGGTGTAGGGGTTCTCACTCTTGGCGCAGCTACAATCGATGCGAAAGGGGCTGGGGTAGGCAGCCTCGCTCTTGGTGGAATAACTATCGCCGGAGCCGGGGCAGGTGTTGCGCTTCTCCCGCTTGGGGAAATAACTATCTCCGCTACCGGGGACCGCTCTACGCCGCTTACACTCGAAGGCGGTATAGATATGCAGTTTGAGGGGGGGTTCTCCATAGCCTCCCACGTACCTCTTACCGTCGAAGGTACTATCGACTTTGGTCTCTCAGGTGGGTTCTACCTGGATGAGATTGAAATAGTCACAGGTGCGACGCGTTTATTTGAGATCGACGGTGGGTTTACTGTAATAGTAAACAAGAAGCTCACTCTCGGTGGAACACTCTTCCAGGTTGGCGGCGGGTTTTCCATTGAGTCTGCATTACCCATAGAGCTTTCCGGGAAGATAGGCTACGAGCTAAACGCCGGGTTTGATATCGATGCCGGGCAGTACAATACCATCGAGGGCATTATCTTCGAGATAGGAGGCGGGTTCTCTGTGCAGAACCACAGCGATATAACCTTATCCGGAACACTGTTCAATATCAACGGTAGCTTTGAACTGGACGGAGGTAGCTCGTGCGCAGGAGTGCTTTCATATACTGAGGATACAACATGCTGACCTTGATAACAAACGTAGAAGTAGGCGAGCCCACGGCGAAAGCAACGACGCAGCGGACAAACTACCCGTTCAATTCGTTTTTTGAAATGGGTGGGGAGTATTTCGGACTCAGCTCGGACGGGCTTTTTACGCTCGGTGGCGATGACGATAACGGTACAGACATAGACGCATACATCCGTACTGGTGATACTGACTTAGGCGACAACGGCATAAAGCAGTCCGGGTATACATACCTCTCCATGGAGACGGACGGATCTGTTTACTTGAAAGTCACCCAGAACAAAGACGCTACTCGAGTGCGCACATATGCAATAACACCTGATACAACAAAGCACCATGTGCACCGGGAAAAACTTGTTAAAGGCGACGAAGCTGTTTTATGGGGGTTTGAGTTCGGCAATGTCGACGGGTCCAACTTCTCCCTGACTATGATGGAGGCTCGCTTCAAGTTCCTGCAGCATCGTTCGGGGCGCTACTAGCGGTAATGTTTAAACGTGTCGGCTATAGGAAAATACCCACGCGGATCGATGTTCGTGGTAATGTTGAGCTTGGGAAGACGTTTATAGGGTACGCCCGCAATGAGCTTCTTAAACTGGAGCGCCGTATGCAGCTCGGCAATGTCGAGCTTTCGCAGCTCACATCTACCACATCGCCGGTTGACGGTGTTGTCATCCAGATGTGGTGTAGCTTTAACCTATCGCAGATACTCATAACAGCCGAAGGCGGGGTATCCCGGCCAGAGAAGCCGCTATGTAAAGCGTGTATGTGCGGGTGTCACATAACTACCGGAGTTATCGCAGTAACTGAACCGGCCGCGTGTCTCGACCATATAACGGATCTACAGTTCACTTACGACGTTATTGTCTGCCAGAATAGAACTACGTACATCGAGCTTACTGACTGCCAGCCTCTCGACTTTACCCGATACTCAGATGGTGAGATGGTTTATATTCTCTGGGTGCCAACTGCTCCGGATACATATGCTGGCAATCTTACTGATGTAGGCTGCGCTATGGAAGTATCTTCCTGGGGGAGAATACTATCGACCATCCCCACAAACAACAAGTTCGACGAGGTACCCTGCAATGGATGACAGCTTGTGTGGGCAGGAGCAGAACACCATAGTCAGTCCGAAGAACGGCGCTTGCTGCTACCTTGCCACCATAGACAATGTTAACCTGCTTACCGGGGAAGTGACTGTCACGTTCTCCGACGGCGCTCCTGATATACTGGGTGAGGCTACCCAGGCAATAATCTCCAGTGTGAACGTACGCTACAACTGCGGCCTCTGTTACACAAACGGGCTTGCCGTGAATACGCCCGCGCTTGCGTATGAATATGGCGACGAAGTTATTATCCTCGTAGCAGGAGAGAACCTCGCTCTTGTTGGGCATAATTACGATGCTGTGGAGGACCTTAAAGTTTGTGGCATGATGGGGTTTATGCCTCTATGGCCTTCTGCGGATGTAGCTTCGATGGGCTATGGCAATCCATTTATAGAGGAGAGCGTTGACGCAGAGGGCAACAGGGTATGCACTTTAGTCAGTCCATTCTATGACCCCTTCCTAGAGATGAACGTATCGCGGGGCACCTTGGGATCTACTCCGTACAATCTCATTATGTTCGGAGGTACCTCCGGAGTCTTTCAGCCGCTGCGCCCCTATAGCATTCCTTCCGGCGGTTCGTTCTCTGGATATCCAGATCCTTCGTATCAGATTGATAGGTCAAGGTTTGATGTAGGTGTCCAGATTGTAGCAAAGACGGCTTACGCAGTAGCCCCTCCTTATTTCTGGCCGAGTGTTACTTGGGATATACAGGACTCTCGAAGCATAGGAACAGGAGCGACTTTAGGGGGTGGTGCTAATTTCAATACCGGTAGCTTGTTTTCTTTTTTGGATCTAAATACGTTTGGGCTCATGGAGTTATTTCTCATCGATTCTGTTTCAGGTGACGTGTGGGTGCTTGACGCCGACAACGGGCACAGGAAGTACCACCAGCAATGGGATTCGGTAGCTAGGTCAATAGGATATGACGGAACGTATACGCTTGATCCGTTCCCTACGTACACTTCTACTTATGGGTATGCTTCATACGGAATGACGATTCAAAGTTCAAACGGGATATCTTCGCATGTGTGTACCAGTGGGACGGTTGAGCGAACTTCTTCATACGGGCCATACGAGCTAATGGCTTGGGGTACGGATCAATGCGGGCTTGTGATTAATGTAACACAGGCAGAGTCGTCGATAACAACGGACTCGCTAAAATATACCGGCTCATTAGTTGGAACGGCCTCATGGGATGATATTGACAATGAGGTTATAGCCACCTATTCCAAAAGCCTTGTTCTCAATGGAACGACACTCGGTTTAGTAGGGTTCGCGTATGAGTATAATTCATTGATGGAGCGAGTGCTCGCTAATCCTGCAGATGATTTTTTGTGTTCGGACAAGATCATAGCCTGTTCAGCACCGTATACCGGTTACAATGATGCGCCATCCGCAGGGTGGATAGCAGCGACTACAGGCGAGTACACCGGCTCCGGCTCAATGGCGGTAGATGATATCATCTTCCTGCACATATCACCTACAAGAGACTTTGCGGTATACGTAACTATTCACTCTGAGGCTGTGTACTCAGGGACCGGAGCAGTCTCTTCTATGGACGGCTTGAACCAACCTGCCGAACCGGTGGTAGCAAATAGTGGTAATAATAGAACGATATCCGCCGCCCTGAAGGTGTATTCTTCCGGAAATATAAAGACGCTAGAGACAAAGACATACACGGTACCAGATACCACCAGCAACGGCGCCTTCGTTTTTGAGAATTTTGGAGATGTTAGCCAAGCGGTACCCCCGAGCTATTCGCCCTCTTTGAATACTGTATGTTCGTACGGCACTGTACCTGTAGCACCTTTTTACTTGCACACCGAGTCGTCTGGTAGCTACTCAACCACAGAAGATGTAAGCTTTTTTTACGTGCTTAGTGACACGACAACTCCGCTTTACACTACAGACTATCAGCAGGTCCCCTTGCTCAATGCGTATGATATTGGGCTTGACAGCGAAGTTCGACATATCATTATAGCGAGTGATAGTGGCGCACTGTTATTTGACGAGTTTTCAATCAGTGATGACGGGAGCATTGTATATTTCATTATGCCGGACCTGGATAACACCGGCGTGCATAAAATACTTATTGTGAATGGTGTCATCCAGGAAGACGCTACAGATGTGCTTGACGCTGCAACAGGGTTAACCTGGGACGCGGTAACTTTACGGTATGCACCGCTTACTTAGTTTTTGGGTGGACAACCATAGTATATATTTGATACTATATACATAACGTATATAGACACAGGACGAAAACGAGGCAGAACCGATGACTACACATACAGGGCGAGGTACATATGTAGACGTTCACTCACAGGAAACTGAGCACCCTACAGGAATAGATGCGGGCTATGTCGGCGGTCGGAACCTTATCCTGGAGAAGTGGGACCAGACCTTCGACCTCATCAGCGGGCTGAAAGACCAAGTACTTGAGGCTCTTGAAACCCTTGATGACCTCACTGTACTGGAGCTTCCCGAAGGCTGGGAGGACATTCTCCATAATGTTGTCATTGATGACCTGTCTCCGATAGTGGACGAGGAGGGGCGGCCTACGCCACCTACGCTCGAACTCCCTGACGACTGGCCTAGTGCAGAGGACATCCCTATCCTCGGTACGCTGAAGGAAGTGCCTAATGTAGATCTCTCATTCACAGAGCCAACAGTTCCGGACGCTCCGGACCCAACTGTAAATTATTTATACACTCCGTTTGTATCAGATATATACAGCTCTGTATTTGACAAGATATACGACGTATTGACGAACGGTACCTCCGGACTTGACGAGGACGCCGAACAGGCCATCTACGATCGGGCCATTGCCCGGCAGCGCACAGCGCATGCACGAGAGTATAAGACCGCTATAGACGCAAGCGGCTCTGATGGGTTCAACCTTGCCGGAGGGGCGCAGGCAGCAGTCCTGCTCACCGTATCGAGTAATCTCACTCAGGAAGAAACAAACCTGAATAACGACATCATTGTCAAGCAGGCCGAGCTTGCCTTCCAGGCCATGCAGTTCTTTACAGAGAAAGGGCTTGCCCTTGACGAGATGATGCGGAAGTTCCATATTGATAAGGAACGGTTGTCCCTTGAGGCACAGCTAGAAATCGCCCGCTTCGTCCTGCAGAAATATTCCGAGGAGATACGGGTATACATCGCACAGTGGGAAGGTATAAAGATAGAGCTTGAGGCGAAGGCCCAGCTTATAGACGTTGTGCTGAAACAGAACCAGCTTACCCTGGAAGTATTCAAGGGCGAGATGACTGCATATACCGCTGAGATCGACCTCATCGCCCGTAAGATCGATGCTATTGTGGCAGGTAACAAAGCAGAGGTAGACCTCTTCGCCGCCATAACAGCAGAGCGTGCCGCCTGGTGGCGGGCGCTTACCGAGGAGCAGCGAAACCTGATTGAACAGAACCGGCTTGAGATGGAGCTGGCCATAGCAGAGGTCAAGGCCCTTCTCGACGGCACAGTGTCCTTAAATACATTGAAGGAAAAAATTACAGAGTCAACGGCGAACATAACCGCACAGGTCCTCGCCTCCGCACTCGCCGCAGTACAGACCTCGCTCACCCATGGTACGAGCAAGAGCGAGCAGATATCTGAGAACTGGGGCCATGGCGACCAGCTTACTGAAACACACTCGTTCACAGACGTTTAATGAGGTATACTTATGGCACCACAAGCGAGAGCAGGTAGAAACTTTTTAGAAGAGCTCGGACGGATGGCACGGACCGACATAATCCCAGCTGTACAGGGGTTCGTATCATCTCCGGTGAGGTATACTTCCGGCCTGGCCGGACGAGCAGGCGCAGACCTCCGTAGGGGGTATCTTGACGCAGGCCCTCAGGGGCAGCCGTCAGTCACGCAGCCGTCCTCTTTACGTGTAGGAGCAGCACAGGGTCCGCAAGAGGGGCTCACCCCCGGATACACCACACCTGGCGCACCGGCACAGGCAGGAGCAGCCGCACCTTTGCAGAATTTCGTACGCGACAACACGACAGGGCGGACAGTTACCATGGGGGATCTTGAGGGAGGGTATTCTCAAGGTAACGTCGGTTTGCGGGGGCGTGGAAGTTTCAGTACTGTTGATATTGCGCCTTCTACCGGAGTAGGACCAGCCCGATCGGGGTTAGGGCGAAAAATTGAACTCTCAGACTACCTCCTCGATGACAGGTCCGTAAGCCAGAGGAGAGCGGACAGACGCCCTGAGGAAGCTCCTGCTGCTACGAGCATCCCCGGCTTTGTGCCTTTCCGTAACTACCGGGATAATGACCGGGGTAACGCCCGCCAGGCGGCGGATGCAAACGCCCGTCGTATTGCACTTAATCTTGCTAAGGCTCAGTCGACTATAGGGTTGCAAGGCGCACAGGCTACCGCACTTAATGAGGCCGTGCCACGAACTCTTGAAACAATGGCCCCAGATATAGGGCTCCGTCGGCAAAAGCTCGGTATAGACGCCGCACAGGCTGAGGCAGCCTTAGGCAGCGCTGAGGCCACGGCAGCGGAAAGCGAACAGCGCACCGCCGGACTGCGGGTGTTAAACAATCTGCGTCAACGACTTGCCGCTGCGGAGACTCCGGAAGAACGGACTCGACTTGGCCAGGACATAGCAGCCCTTGAGGGGAACGTGCAGCGACCGGAACGTACTCGTGCCGCAAATGTATACCTCGGGCAGACAGACGCCGCCGGTACGCCTATACCCAGCTCAGTGCTTATAAGCGACTCAGGAGAAGTCCAACCAATAACTGAAGGGCTGCGCAGGGGAGCAGCGGGAGACGTGACGGCCCAGGCACAAGCCGCGTATGATGCGAACCCTGCTAACTTAGCTGAGATAAATAAGAGACTGAAAGCCGCAGGGTATAAACCATTAACTCCGAGTAAATAACTATGGGTCTTTTTGACGATCTAGTTACTGAACCTACGAAGCAGCAGACCCCCGGATTGTTTGACGATCTGAGCCCCGAACCAGCACAGGTGCAGCCTTCCGGAATGTTCGCTGACTTGCAGCCTGCACCTGCGGGCCTGCGCCAGCCGGAGCGCACCGTCATGGGGACCGTCAAGGACCTCGGGATCTCGCTCGGAAAAGGGTTCGTCGGTGCAGGAGAAAGCGCTGTAGGTATAGCTGACATAGCCACTGGCGGTGCCGCAGGCGGTGCCCTTGAGACATTGGTAGGCTACGATCCGGCTGGGACCAAAGAGGCGCTGAGTGAGTTCTACTCCCCCGCGCAGCAGGAAGCGAACAGACGCCTGTCTGAAGCACAGGGGTTTACCGAGACGGTTAAAGCAGGACTGCGTAACCCGAGCACTATTGTTCAGGCAGCGGTGGAGTCTGCGCCTCTTATCCTCAGTGGTGGCGGCATTGCCCGTAAGGTAACTCAGGTCGCACCGAAGATATCTCCTATAGTTGCATCCGCTATTGGCGAGGGCACAGTGGGAGCAGGCATAGCTGCCGAGCAGACACGTCAGGAAACAGGCACGCTCACCCCGAAACAAACTGCAATGGCTGTAGGGTCTGGTGTGGGTACTGGACTGTTCACCCTCGCAGGTGGTCGCCTTGCTAAGAAATTCGGGTTTGAAGATATCAATACCCTTCTCGCTTCCGGGAAAATAAGCAAGGGCAAGACAGTAAAAGACATTGCCAAAAGTATAGTCGGCGGTGGTATAACCGAAGGCGTGTTTGAGGAACTTCCCCAGTCAGCCCAGGAGCAGGTATGGGCGAACGCAGCTACGGACAAGCCTCTTTTTGAGGGTGTACCTGAAGCAAGCGCCATGGGGCTGCTTACCGGCGCGGCCATAGGCTCTGGAGCAAACGTACTCACCGCCAGAACCAAACAGAACAGAGACGTTGTTCACAAAGAGCTGCTTGACAAACTCATTCCCGGCGTACAGATAAGTGTAGCAGACGGACAGGTTACTATCGACCGTGGCGAACAGGGTCCGCCGGTCAATATCCCGGTTGCCGACCTCGCCCTGCATCTGCAGGAGGGAGGGACACTTGATACATTACCTCAGGAGGTTTTTGGGGAACGGCGGATGTTTGCCGGGCCACAGCCTCTTACCCCGGAAGAGAGCGCACTTGCTCAGGAAGTTGATACATTTACTACCAACGCACGGAGACAGGTACAGAACGCCAACCAGAGAGGGCTACGTCAGGCAGCGACACCTACTACCGGAGTGCCCCTTGCACCTGCCGAGAACCTTGATAGCGTAGCCGCAGAAGCGCTGTTCCAAGCCTATGAACCACAAGTTCAGCGAGAGGACTTCACAGCACGGGAAACTGCTACGGTGCCTCAGGACGCTGCAGAAGCGCTCTCCTTTGGTAGAGAGGCCATTGCCTATAACCAGCGTCGGAACGTACCCGCTGAGCAGGCTCCTTCCCTTACTCCGGAAGAGATTGCGTATGAAGAGTATGCTCCGGAAGTTCCAAGTATTGAGCAAGACGTACCGGTAGCTGCCGCAGAACAGGCACCCGCGCCCATACTCACAAAATCAGGTAAGCCGTTCAGCAGCGCCAAGACTGCCGAAGTAAGTCTGAAAAAGCAGGGGCTCGACCCGGCGGAGTACACTATACAGAAACAAGGTGATGGGTTTGCTGCGGTAAAAAAGAGTAACGTAGTTGACAAAACAGCAGACACGGTGTATTCTGGTAATAGAGGAGAAGGCAGTACTTATAAATACAAGGTGCGAGGGGAGGCTACCAGTGAGCAAGGAAATACCGACACGCAACGGCTGCGTAGTTTTTTCAAAGGAGTTTCTCGACCAGGAGTTAGACAGAGCATCTCTGCCGTCGAAGTATCACCATCCGAACGGGCTACAGCCGACAGGATCGCCGGTCTCTTTGGAAGACGAGTCAGCTTCTTTCAAGCGGACAAAGGAGCAGGGCTTCCCGCAGGACTGATTGACCGGAATAACCCTGGTACGATATACATTAACGTAGATAGCGGGTTCGCTTCACCGACTATCATTGGGCACGAGATTGTCCATTCGATGAAGACCGAAGCGCCTAAGCTTTTTGAGCAGCTGTTCGAGGCTGCTACCAAACAGAATATAAAGACCTCCGCGTTTAAAGATTATCAGAAGCGCCTGGGCGAAACGTACCTCCTCCGGAATAAAAAAGTCTCTAACAGGGAAATTGCTGAGGAGATGATTGCTGACTTTGTTGGTGATCGATTCGCCCGTCCTGATTTCTGGGAGTCCCTTGCCAAGCAGGACAGGTCCGTGTTCAACCGGGTTGCTGCATTTGTCAAGTACTTTCTTACCGACCTTATAAACAGCCTCGGCAACATCCGTAACTACCAGGCGGACGAGTTCTTCAACAACGTCATAAAGATGCGGGACGCAACCGTCGACGCCATTGCCAAGTATGGTGGGGCGAAGGCAATAATCAAAGATGCGAAGAACGCGGACGTGGCGTTCTCCATAGCCACCGACTCTCTGCAACGCAACACGGAGAACGTAACACAGATACTCAAGTCCCTCGCAGATCCGAAGGGAACCTCCTCAGATATACTCACCCAGCTTACACCGCATTGGTTAGCTGTGGCCCCGCTGCATACGGTCGTACAGACCTTTGGCAAGAAGGTCAAGCAGATCGGTGAATTTGCGCAGCACCTTGGCCGGGTAGATGCAGTCAAGACTGAGATCGTCGATACGTCGGCGGTACTCTACGCAGAGGCTGAATCCCTGGCTAAGAAGGGCGTAGGCGTGGATGCGTTTAACCGGGCAGCGGCGCTGTCCTCCTTCAACCAGATAACTCCGTGGTTTAAGCTTCTTGAGCAGGACTGGGTACCGAAAGACGGTACAGTACAGGAGCGCCTGGCAGTAGCCAACACCGCATGGATCAATTCCGGGATGAAGGCAGCCACACAAAAAAATCTTCACGAAGCCTATACCGAAGCACGCACTGCATACGAAGGGCTGAAGTCATCCGAGCTGCAGGAGGCTTATAAAAAGATAGTAGGGCACTTGCGCAGGATACGTGATCGGGAAAGGAATAACCTGCTCCAGTACATAGAGTCTACATCCGAAGAAGGGACGGATCTTAGAAATCAGTTGATGGCGCAGTTCAACGCATCATTCAGCGAACTCAAGGGCGCATACTGGCCACTCTCCCGTACTGGCGACTTCCGCATGGAGTATACGGATACTGAGGGCTTTCGTACAGTAGAGCATTTCACTACGGCAGCAGAGCGCCGAGCAGCGAAGAGGCAGCTCGAAGAGTGGGGTGTCGATCCAGAAACTATCCGAGAAGACTATAAGGACAAAACCCCGCAGGGGGCAGCGGCCATTCCACATATGCTGATCGGGCAGCTGTCAGAAGTTGTCGAGGCGAAGTATCTTGCCGAGGTCGATCCGAATGATCCTGCCCAGGTAGCTGCTGCGCAGCAGCGGGCGCAGAGCGTCGTCGATGACATGAACCAGATCTGGTTGCGTTGGCAGCCGGAAACCTCTGCTCTGAAGAACAGCCTGCGCCGGAAAAGTATTAAAGGATTCTCTGCCGAGATGCTGCAGAGTTATTTGAGTTATACGCAGCGGCATGCGAGCAACATTGCCTGGACTGAGCAGGGGCGCAAGATAGAGGATACACTTTCGTCCTTCTCTGCAGACATAAACGAGAAACAGAAGCAGCCCGGTGCCGACACAACTACAGACCGTATGCTCCTTAATGATATGAGGAACAGGGTACAGGCGCTCCGAAGCGTGAACGTAGGACGGTTTGCCTCTGCGCTGGGTAAGCTGAGTACTGCCTACTATATGACGTCCCCCTCGATCGCTGTGGTCCAGATGAGCCAGCTGGGGGTACTTACACTGCCTAAGCTCGCAACCATGCACAGCTGGGCAAAAGCGAGCAAGGCGATTGCGCAGGGTACAAAAGATGCCTTCAGCCGGAAGTTCACCCGTACTGCCATGTTTGGTGACCCGGTGGTAGAGGACGCCTACGAAAGTTTGCGGGCCAAAGTAACCGACGATAACAGGGACACACCGCAGGCAAGCGGGAAACAGATAGGGGACCGGTTGTACAGTGAAAAAGAACAACTTGAAAAAATAGCCAAGCTCTCCCCCTACCAGCAACAGCTGCTTGTACTTCGGGAGTCGATGGCGAGGAACTTGCTCGATATCTCTGCAGCCCATGAGGCGTATGAGATCGCCCGAGGCAAAAATCCTGGTGGGGTCCGGAGTAAGATCTTCGACCTGGCCATGAAGCCTATGAGTTTGTCAGAGCTGGCGTCCAGAAAAACAGCTGTATTGGCCACACACCAGCTGTCCTCTAGTAAAGGGAAGAACTTCTTCGAGTCCATGAACGATATCGCTGAGGTTGTAAATGATACCCTCTACAGCTATGCGAAAGAGAACAAAGGCTCTGCGCTGCAGGGCGGGTTGACTCGGGTGGTGCTGCAGTTTCAGCATTACCGCATAATGACTGCTCTCCGCCTGGCCATGCTGTTTAACAATACGGTGCGAGGAGAATCTCCGGAGATCCGCAAGGCAGCACGGAAAGAGTTTGTCGGTATCATGGGCATGTCCGGAGCGCTTGCCGGTGTTGTGGGGCTGCCTCTTGCCAACGTAGTATTCGCCGTACTGAACAGCACTCTTGGCGATGAGGATGAGCCATACGACGCAGAGCTTGAGTTTAACAACTGGCTTACTGAGAACTTTGGGGAGAACGTTGCCAGTGCGGTAGCGTACGGTACCCCGGCGGTTGCTATTGGCGCAGATCTGTCACGGCGTACCGGGCTCGGTGATATATATGGGATGCAGCAGGAGCCGCCTCCAGGTTTGCACGGGCGTAACCTCGCCGCATGGTGGGCCGCAAGTCAGCTAGGCCCTATATTTTCTGTGGGGCAGGGCTGGGTACAAGGATACGACGAAGCTGTTAACAAAGGTCGTTACCTGCGTGGGCTGGAAGCAGCCACTCCTAAACCTATACGAGACACACTGAAAGCCTTACGAGTTAACTACGAAGGACTCCGCACCAGCTCAGGCAAGCAGCTTATAGCAGAGGGCGAGATAGCCCCTGATGACGTTTTTATGCTCCTGCTCGGGTTCAATGTCGAGGACGTGGCCAAAGCCCAGAGAAGCGAGCGCAGCCTTCGCAAGATATCCACCCAGATATCTGAGCGACGCGGGCGTCTTATTCGTGACGCGGCACAGGCCATACTTCAAGGCGGGGATATGCAGGATGCGTACAAGGACATACAGGCATTCAACCGGAAGATGCCTCGCTTCGCTATAAAAAGCTCAGACGTGGGCGGAAGGATTCGCAGTATAATGAAAGGGGAGAAGGGAGTAACTGGCCCACGAGAGCGTGCTATCGTAGACCAGTATGAGATTCCTGTGTATCTTACTGACTAAGTGAAGCCTGCGCACCAAGTACGGTAATTACGTACTTATCGCGAAATATTTTTATATGCGCGTCCTCGCTAGGCACACAGGAGCGTTTCTGCCGGAGCAAGGCGAGTGCATCAGAAGTAGCTTCAAGAACCCTATTAAGGACCAAGGGGTGCAGTATTCCGTCTACATCTTCATGGATAATCCGGGGAGCGTCATCATATAAGTGGTCTGCGTCTCGCACGATTATAGTATACCACCACGCCTGCTCCTCGCAGTGCCTGGGTGTTTTGTAGTAAGCCTTCCAAAAAGCCATATGTGGATCAGGCGTAGCGGGGGCGGCACAGGCGTTGCTATCTTTTTTCTCGTCGCACTGCACTTCTTCGCTGCCCCTGGCATCAGAATGCTGCCATACTTCACCCGCTGGGGCAGCTACACAGTACGCAGTTCCTGGAGCAGTCCTGCGCAGGTTAGATTCCTCTCGCAGTAGCACCATGGCGGCTGTGTAGTTTATAGCCCCGAGCAGATCCGCTATCGCCCTGTCGTCGTCTTCGCAGTTAAGTGCCTCGAGTATTTTCTTTCGCGCCTGAAACGCAAGCCCGCCCGGCCCGCATTCGCGTCCTCCTGCCATGATGGGTTGCTGCATAAATGGGAGCCCGTCCGCATGGCATATTGCGCCTTTGCCGTATTGGGCTTGGTCAAGAGCCTCGTTAAGCGTGCTTGCCAATGGCTCGTATCCTGGTTCTGTTTTCATGTCCTTCCTCCTACATTAAGTTTGCATCTATAAACTGCTGGCGCAGTGGCACAGCAATACGTACGAAATCCGGATGCGCCGACGGGTGGCACCGCAGCGTGAATATGTGGTCCCATTCCAGAAGGTTCGTCGTGACAATAACCTCCGTCTTGAGCGCATTCGGCAGCACTGCCCGCGCCTGTTGAGGAGTGAACTTTCTGTCGAGCATACGCAGGTACTGACTCAGTGCACTCTCGCATGCAGCAAAGAAGTCGCGCTGGTCGCGAAGGGGCCACTCATTGAACCCGGCAGGCTTGACGAACTGTACAGGTTTGTTGGCGTAGTTCACGTACCGGGTAGACTCCTGCGCAAAAGAACAGGGACGGTGGCGCACAAGCTCATGGCTTACGCCCCGATCGCATATAAACCGAACCTGATACCGGTGCACTGCGTCTGGTATCTCTTCATGCGGGCATACCCCCCATGGTAGAGCTTGCGTAGTAGTGGGGGTATATGCCAATCCGAGCAACTCTGCGTAGGTTTCTGCAAACGCCGTGAACACAGGTGGGAGCGCATGCGTATACTTCATCGCTCTGTAGTACCATGCTGTCAAGTTTCCCCCGGCGTAGAACCAGTCAGCATCTATCCAGTAGTCTAGGTACTTGCCCAGCTGCGCTACTATCATGTTGGCGATATCCATATCGACGCTTTCTACCGGGACCCGCACAACAAAATTGCTATGCTCGATCATGGCGTAGTGTCCTGCCGCTGCGAGCTTGCGTACAAACGCTTCTGCGCTGTCATCGGTTATCTTGTCCTCGGACTTATAGCAGGTCCGCCCGGCGAACTCAATAGCACGTAACGCCCCGGCATAGTCAGTCGGCACCGCCCCGAGTAATGTTGCATTTGATTCAATCAGTTTCATAATAAGTCTCCCTATAATTTACATTTATCTGCACTTTTCAGCGGTGCGTTTTTTAGTGCCTCTGCTGTAGCACGGAACTGGTTTATATCTGGGCCGAGTTCACGGCACCGCATGTCGATCTCAAAGCAAGGCTGCTGCGCCCCGCCATAGAACGTACCGGCACCGAGAACTTTTCGTTTATTCGGATCAGTTAAGGCTCCGAGTTTTTGCAGGTCTGTTTTTACCTGGGTGTAACTGCCGAACCTACGCACCAGCCACTCTTTGAACTTCGACCTGGCGATATACATCCTGCGCCTGTCAATTTCATAGCGGATAACGAGCTGCCCCCGTGGAGCCTCTACGATGGTGCACCCTTCACGCGTCATGGCGTCCCCTTTAACCAGCAGTCTGTTCGCAGCATGGTCATCGATGAACTGTGCGAGTATACTGATAGAGTCTCCGGACAGCTCCCCCTTGTCCCCACGCATGGTGCGGATAACTCCGGCGGCCCAGCGCATAACGTCGGATACGGAGAAGCGGATAATTCCAAGCTCCTTCGCTATGGCCCCGCCGACTATGGCGACAGACACGACTGCGTACCAGAAACGCTCCTCGCCTTGTGCTTCTGACTGGTTCTCCAAGATAGCACGCATCTTATCAAGCTGGGACTTTATGCTCCCTACATTTTTCACGAGCCAACGAACGTACGCTTCCCCGGCCAGGCCGTAGTTCTCTGTCAGGGTCCAGTACAGATCCGTGGTCACGTCACCTTGAAACTCCGGGTGCTTGTTAACCGGATACTCGAATATCCTATTCAGCTCTGCAGAGGCGTTGTGCTTCACGCCGGACAATTTGTCCATGAGAGAGGAGTTCGAGGAGGTTATAGCGATAGTATTCCAGGCGTTGAGTATCTTTCGTTCCTCAGCGTTTTTTGTCAGCCGGGCCTTGTCCCGCCCCTGGGTTACACGGTACACAAATTCAGACAGCTCTATGCCATCTATGTTCGTAACCTCGTCGACAGTGAGGGGTAGGTTGCCATATACACCGAGGCGTGATATGAGGGCATTTTTTGTATCATCACGGAGCATCATAAGATCGTTATGGTAGCCCCATACTGACTGAATAAATCTAAGCATTAGTGTTTTGCCTGCGCCGGAGTCACCCATGAGGGAGATAAGAGCCCCATCAAAACCGGTGAACTTCATAAGCGGAGCACCGAACCCACCGGCAAGCAGAGCGAAAGCAAACGGCTCCATCCCTGGTTTGTCAAGAAGCTCCGTAGCTTTGGACCATTTCTCCAGGCTGCCAGCAGAGCGAAAGCCCTCCACGGCGCGGGGTACATTCTTGGCAAGAGAGGCGTCCTCAACAGATCCGTCGGAGTGAAATACTTTTCTGCCCAGTACGAACAAAGGTTCACCGTTACGGGCTTCTTTCCACCCCATCTGGCAGAGGAGCAGCGTCATGCGCCTGTCGCGCTGTAGTCTCGCTTGGTAAGACTCAAGATATCCTAACATACATTTCTTCTCCTTGACGCCTACTACCTTTATATGGTTATCAGACAGCGCCATCATAAGTGCTTTCGGATCGTTGACAAGAGAGGACCGCAAGGTACACTCCATGTCTCCTTCGTATGGCAGCTTGTGTTTAAGGACCATTACTTCATAGCCCAGCGACTCGTCGTATGCCAGGCATGAAGGATGCAGGTCCTGATCGTAGAACCGGTACCACGTTCCATCCTCTTCCCGATACAGTCCGTCCTTCGCACGACGGTATCCTTCCGGGGCAGGGCACTCCTCCAAAGGGATGTCCTTCATCACAGGATTAGGGCGCCCTAAAACTATTGGGCTTTTTATTTTTCCGTTGTGGGGGCAGCCCACGCAACCGGCGGCATTGTCCGAGCCAAACTTCACACACGTAGTCGGCCCCATCCCTGCGTCACGCCACTGTGCTATCTTCGCCGTTGTCTCTTCCGGAGAATATCCAGGGTGGTCCTTCGACCACGCATGAGCTATCGCGTCTCCGTTAACACAAAAGGTAAGCAGCCCGAGGCAGGAATACCAGAGAGGCTCGATCACGTCCCCGCCGCTATCCTTCATGAGCTTAAGCTGGCTGCACCTGGACGCTATCTTCTCGGCGTCACTTACAAGGTCCTGCTGTACATAGAAGTCTGCGTTAAGATCCGCCGCTGCTTTCGGCGGGAGCACAGCGGTGCTGTCAATTCGTTTCTTCTTTGCTGCTGCGTTAAGTACTTTCGTAAACTCCAGGAAATCTACCGGGGGTACATCGTGCAGAACGTATACTGGCTTTGCATCTTTCCCAGGTTTGCGGTTCATCACTCCGGGAGGACGCAGTACAGAAGCAGAGTCCGAGGTTCGCGAAGAGTCCCCTCCAATCTTGGGGGAATACGCAGCTACGACCCGCTTCAGTATGAACGCTACCGTGCGCCACTTCTCTGCGGTTATAGGTTCTGTCAATGCCCAGTGGGCGTACAGCCCATTGCCTGAGTTTACTACTGAGGGCATCGGCAGTCCGGTTTCACGAACAAATGCTGCCAGTTCGGCGCAGCCTTCTTCCTGGCTTTTTAATGGCCACTTTTCCCCGCAGTCGATATCGAGGAAAAAGTTCTGCATGTAGAGAGCGTTCACCTGGCCGCGTATTTTCATGCGGTCCGCTTTCGGCGCACCCTGTGGCAGTTGTTTATTATGTGCCTTGGCGGCGGCTATTTTTTCTGGATCGTATGTAGCCTGGGCTATATATACTGTGTGTCCGCCTTTATCCAGTATGCTTATCTGCGCAGTGGCGTCTTGCAGCGAAGCGTAGAAGAAGTGGCGGAAAGCTCCGTTCGCTAGTAAAAGCGCAACACAGTACAGCCCTTCACGCGGAAGGATCTTTTCAAGAAACACAGAGGCCCCATTAAGGCAGAGATTTATTTTACCTTATCTGGATTGGAAGCTGCTATGATCTTTCTAAGCCTGTCTACCCGTGCCTCTTTTTTCAGTTTGTCAGTTAGTGGGAGTTTGCCGCTGCGGCATGCAGCCTCAATACGACGGGCGTTCCCATAGGCGAAGTCGAGCCTGAGCATATCAGTAATCGCCCCTCCGCTTCTCCACCGGTACAGTGTCTCCCTACTTATCCTGGTTATACGCGCGAAGTCAGTCATAGTAATAGACGCAATCGCAATCGCATTAAATATGTACTTCACTTTTGTCTCTGTCGTCGCCATGTATGTCACCTTGGGTGTGCGTTAAAAAAGCCCCCCACATATGCAGGAGGCTTTGTATAGTTGGCTATGTACTACTTATAACCCGAGCTGTGCTTTCAGGTCATCATCCGAAACTGCTTCAACAGCAGGAGCGGCCTGAGTCTGAGCAGGGGCAGCCTGAGCAGGAGCCGGAGTGTTCACCGTCAAGTCAATATCAAGGGCATCGGCTACGGGCTCTGTCATAGGTGTAGGCGTTACTGTCTCCGCAGGAGCCGCCTGAGTCTGAGCAGGGGCAGCCTGAGCAGCAGGTACCTTAGGAGCCACTGAACGCGGAGAAATAATATCCTCGACGTCAGATGACTGCGAGAGCTCGACCAGTTTAGGGACAAGCTCCTCACTTACAAACCCACCAAAGTTGAACAGCAGCGCAGGGAAGGACGCGGTAGCATCGAACCCGAGCAGAGTCTTCACAACGCCTATCGCAATGCCGGAAGAGGACAGCTGCTTAACATACAGCCCGAAGTTTTTCAAGCTCGCAGGCGGGATACGCAGCTGGTGTACGCCAAACCAAGGTACAAACACAGCCAGGATTTTTACATCGGCACATGCCTTACCTTTCGTGGCGTTACCCTGCTGGTCTACACCAGATCCGAACGCATTGTGCGGACATGAGGCGCATACATCAGCCTGCTTTACCAGTACGGAAGCGTCCGGCCTCTCACCATCGTGGGAGAAACAGTCAGGGGGAGCGTCATCTATTGCCGGGTTGTATGCCGAAGCGTACCACAGCTTAGACAAACTTTTCTTGGCCCGGAGGATAAGGACAGAGAGATGAAGACTTCCATCCGGTCCCGCTACCATACGGTCTGGGGGGATTGTGCTTGCCTTTCCGTTGCCGTCAACAAGCATGAACTGTTTTCCGTTCAACTTGATTCGTGCCGGTGCGCCGGTAGAGATTCCTGCGGCGGCGTCTTCGTTCGCCTGCTTGGCCATCTGTGGGTCGCGAAGGTATGCGGGTACATTTGCTGCTTCTGGTATTGTCAATTCATTCATGTGTACTGTCTCCTCTTGTTTGTTTTGTATATATTCTGCGCGAGATATCTCTACGCATAATGCTAAATCTACGTCTACTTGTACTGTAGCAAAGTACTCTTGCTGGTCCATACACAAGTAGCTATCACTCTCCGGGTGGTACAAATACACCATTAACTCCGTCGTACTTTTATACTTTTTATTTTGGTGTAGTTGACGCCCGGCGGAGGGGTTTGCCCGTCTGCCATCAGCTGCTTGACCGCTGCCTTGCTTACGCGGTTCTCAAGAAAGCTCTTGCGAGTCTCCCAGTCAGCGTGTACCCAGCCAAGGAATACGTTTCCATCGGTTACAGTTGCGGAGTCTTTGAAGTCTCCAAAGCATGTACCATGTGCAGTACGCATTGAGGTAACTCCAAGGGCAGTAAGCTGGCCCTGCATCCACGAGGCTCGTTTGTCCTGCAGCTCATTAAGCTTCGCAATCTTGTCGTCGCATTCCTTTTTAATGGCGCTGATCTCGTCTCTTGTACCGACGTACGCCTCAACAACCATGTCCATCGTAACGCCGCCCGGTGTAGGAGCAGCAGGCTGTACGTCCTCTGCCTGAGTGGGAACGTCCGGCTTATCTACGCATTTATGCCGACGAGGGCGACTGCCGTCAGCAAGCCATGTCAGGTTCTTCCCGCACTCGGGGCACGGTTTCTTTTCCGGCGGTGAGGGCTCGCCAAGCTCTGCCCGTTCCTCGTCTGATATCTTGTTCTCATCAAACTCATTGTCAAGCGCAGCCATGGCTGCCTGCGTAGCTGACTGCCCTGCTTCGTCAGAGGCTGTGGTAAAAATTCCGTCTTCGCTCATAATGTGAATCTCCCGTTAGTGTTTCTCTTACATTTGTTACTAGCTTATCAACAAACAAAATGCCTGTCAACACTTTTTTTGTAAGGCCCTTAACATTTTTTAAACAAGCTCTGTATTAGACAATCCGAGTACGATGTCCTGAAAGCTCCCCTTGCCCTGGAGCACGGAGTACGCACGTTTCTCCTCAGCGGTTGCATATATATGAGCTATGTCTATTTTTACTTTCTGCCCGCTTCCATCTGTACGGGCGTTCGCCTGCTGGTAATGCTCGGAGTTCCTATGGGGGGCGTACCATATAGACAGTGACGCGGCAGTTAAGTCAAGCCCATGGGCCATAACCTGCGGGTGGCAGACAAGCACATGCGGATCTTTGAACGCCCGGAACTCTTTGAATATCTGGTTGCGGTTCCCTGGAGAAGTCGCCCCTTCAACCACGGCGACGGACCATCGCTTTTGTAGTTTCTCTGCAAGAGAATGTAATACACCAGTGAAGGGGACAAACACAATAACTTTCTCGTCGTTCTCTTCTATCAGCTCCTCGAGCACTGCAAGCCGTGGGCCGAAGTCAAGCTTAACCAGAGATCCGTCAGCAGCAATGACCACACCACATGCAGCCTGAACAAGCTTACTGACAAGCACTGCCGCATTTACGGCGGTAACGACCTTACCCTCGATGTCGGTTTTCGCCTGGTGGATAAGCTGCTTATATGCCTTGCGCTGTTCTTCGGACAGCTGTGCCCTTCTATCTATGTAACAGGGTTCAAGGTCCGTACACACGCTCCGTTCATAGCGTATCGCTGGTTTGAGTATGCGGGCGACAGAGGTAGCTGCTGCCTTCTTCGGGACCCATTTGAACTGGCTTACCTGGAACATGGTCTCTCGTTTGAACGACGTGAAATGCCCATGATAATTGTCTGGTGTGAGCAGTTTGCACTGGCCAAACGCATCGGTCGGCTCATTCGGAGTAGGTGTCCCGGTCAACCCCCAGGCCGAACGGTGTATACCCTGTTTATTAAGTACCTCATTAAGCGGTGCGAACAGTGTCTTCGCCCTGGCATTGCGGAAGGTTGCAACCTCATCAACTATGACATGGTTTATATCCGGGCGTTTGGCCAGCAGATTTTTTACAAGGTTTATACCATGGTGGTTGATAACATAAAAGTCGTGGTCTTCCTCGAGGAGTCGTATGCGTTTGTCTCTGCTCCCGTGGAGTATGGCGTACGTCCGTAGCGGGAAAGACTCAAAAATATTCTGGGCCCATACGTCCCATAGTGTTGATAGTGGAGCGATAATAAGCGTACGCTTTACGTGCTTGCACTCCTGCAGATAGTTCGTCGCCCATAAAGACGAGAGGGTCTTACCGGTACGCTGGCTGTTATGGCAGTGCGCCCGGTGGTGGAGGGTAAAGAACTCGGCTGTATCAATCTGGTACCAACGCGGCGTATACCGGCCCGGCCAAGAGTACTGGGTGCGAATGGGGCTCTGTACTTTTATGCCGACGTTGTTCAGTATACGCGCCGCCTCGATGGTGTGGGGTATGGCGCAGTATGTTTGCCCGGATACTTCTGCTGTTTTTACATCTGGGAATACCGCCCGTATTTTTTCCGGGGATGTTACCGGGACAACAACGTGTTTGTTTATTATCCGCACCGATGTCATTGGACAAGGTGCTCCCCCCCACACGTAAGGCAGCGCCTTCGCCGGGTTCTGCCAACCGTATATACTCCGCCTAGAAACTTCCCACCACAGTACGTGCACCGTGCCTGCAGCGTACGCTTAAATGCGCACAGCGCTGCGAATATACCTACCACAACGACAACAACTAGTAAGTCTTCCATACTAAAGATCTCCGTAAGCAATAAGCCACAACCGAAATTGTTCCAACGACTCATCATCGTCAATTATGTATACATCCGCACCGGAGCAGTCAATAGCATCGATCTGCAGCTGCTGAAACCCAGAAGGCTCTTTCCCCGGAGCCTTAGCCTCTATGGCAAAAAACCTACCGGCGATGTGCCCGATGTAGTCAGGTATTCCTCGCACACCAAAGCCGCTCTGGCCGGGCATGTAGTACCAGCCTGCTGCCTTATCGAATGTCCCTGCATCTTTGGCGTTACGTACATCGAACTCTTCCAATAGAGCCTTAATTTTCTTTTTTGTAGCTCCTTCAGGCGTTGCCATTATGCACTCGCTTCCTCAGAACTACGTTCAGTTGTTTGAAGCGGAGCATGAAAACCAGCTGCATTCTTATGCCCACCCCCGCCAAACATCTTTGCTATATGAGAAACATCAAAATCCCCAATGGATCGCAAAGACCATACTCTGTGAGCGGCGGTGTCGTGGTACACTGCAGCGAACGGAGCCTTCGGGTACATAGCGCAGAGCAGATGCCCTACTTCAGATACATTCACAGCACTGTTGACTACAGGGACTATATACTCCTCAGCAGGAGCGTCTTCAACATCAAACTCCATTATCCATTTCATCGTGCGTGCACATTTAGCGGCGTATCCGAGCTGCTTACTGCGGAAGGAGTCAATGCCGGAGCCGATAGCCAGCGCGAAGTCAAGAAATTTTGGGGAAAGCTGCCTGTCCCACGTATCAAAATCAAACTGCAGGGATGCAATAAATAAGTTTATCAGCTGCGATGCTGGCAGCTTGAACTTCCACATGTCGTAGTCCTGTACGTACTGCAGGATATCCGGCAGAGGCTCGCCGGGGTGGAACTGATCCCACACTATCGCACAGGCGGCCCGTTTCATATCGATTGTCGCATACTCAGCACCGGCAAGCTCCTTCGCTGCCGTGGCATGGTGGTCCCATATGCGCAGTTTGTATTTTTTGGCCAGCTCGTCGCACACTTCACGGGAGTAGGAGTAGTCTACTATATACAGAGTGTCAGTCCCTTCCGGGATCTCTGGAACTTCCGGAGCGTCATTTGCAACCGCTATGTATGTAGCGTCTGCGTCTTTAATGGATTTCCATATGGCAAACGCCGCTCCGAATCCGTCTGCGTCTCCGTGGTACAGTACTGTAAGTTTCATGTGGGCTCCTTTTATTTGTTTATACGGTTTACCTACCTACTCCGTGATACCTGCATTCGCTCACCTGGCACCATTGTCTGCACAGTCCGTTCGGTCGCGGGGGGAACTTCTCCTGCTGCCATGCCTGGCTCATGCGGTGCGCTCGGGCGAGAAAATCCTCCCATATATGGGGTACGTCTTTATCTGTGAAGGGGCGGATGCCTGTCACCTGCTGATGCGCGGTCCATATATACTTCCCATCATAGGTCTTTGTTTCCGGGTGTATTATGGACAAACCTGCGCCGCATAAGCGGAGCTGATCTTCATCATCTTTTATACGCTTGCCTGTTTTCCAGTCAAACATGTTTACCGCTGTTCTATCATACGACTGCAGAACAACGTCGATCTTCATACGCAGCCAGGCCGCCTTGGAGAACCACGAGGCAGGTTTCAGATCCTCAGTAAGAGCTATCTCAAGCTCAGCAGTGACAGCAAGCCCGCTGCGCAGCATCGTTTCTACGTACGGCTTCACTGGAGCGTACGCTTCTTCGTCGGTTACTGGTATACACTTGAGCATATTTTCTGCAGCCTTGTGTACCCTATTACCCCATATGATAGGTTCTGTCTCTACAAAGGGCATAGTACAATAAAAGCGCCGGGCGGCATACTGGAAAGGGCATGTGTCATAGTCGGTAGTTGCAGAGTAAGACCAGGAGAAGGGGCGCCCCTTCGCATTAATTGGACGTGGCATTCATGCTCCTTTTATAAATGTTGTGTGGGGGGGCAGGCAGGGGTTGAACCTGCACGTCCTAGCATTGTAACAGAGGCGCGTAATGGTATAGGGTAATTTTAACCAGTGAGGCGCTTACGTCCTCAGCCCTACTCTCACTGAACCAACTCTCCGGCTTGTATCTAGGCTATATCCTAAGCGTCTACCAATTCCGCCACTGCCCCATTTAGTAAAGCACCCTCGCAGATAGAGTCTCCCCAGCCAGAGGGTTTTTTGGATCTGCGAGGGTGGGCACAAACAACTTGCCTTGTGTATTTGTAATGTAACTCAACTGACATATACATGTCAAGTACTTTTTTACTTTTTGTTATTTGGGTTACTGTTTTTATTCAGCATCGCTGTCATACATAGGGCACCACATCACTACCCCATCGGCAGAACAGTCCGGTTCGTCGATTGCGTACTCATCCCAAAGATAAGGGGCAGCGTACATATAGGACTCCCCCAGTTCGTCAGTAAGCCGACGGTGCATTGTGAGCATATCAATCATAGGACAGTCCGTATTGCTCCCACACGTAAGGCATATACCGTCTTTGTTCGGCAGTGTGCGTATATCAACTATCATTTTTCAACCTCCTTTTTTTGGCCTCAATATAACTGTCCCTGGAATGGCTCCGGTAGGATGCACTCCGTATAAGAACACGATCGGTCCTTCGTACGCAGGGCTCTTAATATATTTATGGGAAGTCATAACGTTTGCCTTGGGGCGGACTTGGAGTATCTTCTCGTGTAATACCTTTGGCGCAATGCAGAGCGCATCCTCTGGCAGAATTGTCACTAGGGCGTCGGTAGTTCCTGCGCCGGGAGCATGTAGTATGTACCCAGCCACTCTATGCGTGCTCAGCAGCGCCTTTGCGATCTTGTTGCTCGCGTTAATAAAAACATAATGCCAGTTATTATCGTCGTGGTTATTTTTCATTTATCGCAGTCTCCATAGTTTTTGGCGTATCCGCCACTTGATTTTAACGGGAGGTCGGTACACCATGGCGAAGGCGTTGCCATCTCCCGCTCCATTAATGAGAGCGTTGCGTCAGCGTACCGCTCCGGTACTATTGCTATAAGTTCGTCATGCGTGCTTGATACTATACGGGCATGCTCGTTTGTTTTTAAAGAGTATGCTTCCAACTGCGGTTTGATACGAAGCAGCTGGTCCGAGAGCACGAGGCGGGATAGTGCTTGGGTCCCATTTTCAACGACTTTTCCCCCATATATATTAACCCACTCCTTCTTTTTGGCGTCAGCCAGGTAACGAAACTCAGTGCCCTTCATGTTACTTTTCAGACTGTTGTACCGGATCTTCATTCCGTTTGGGAGGACTATGCCATTCTTACATGTGTGAACCAAGTTACGTTTACCGACTGCAATCTCTTCCCCATGCACCATGGCTGCGAGAGCCTGCTGGCATTCTTTCCACAATGCGACGATCGCTCCGTTACTGCGACGGTACTTATCAACAATCGCCTTGACCGTAGCGCAGTGCCAGAGATGCTGTTCATCCGTAAGGTTTAAGGGCTTCATGGCAAGGGCCTCGTCCCGCAGCGTAGCGAACCCAGGTTTATAGCTCCTGCTATGGCAGAACACATCTATGTCTGCTCCAAGTTTGGCAGCCTCGACAGCCGTGAACAGGACCGGCGGCGCTCCCATAAACCCTACCCGCAGAGACTCCTGGAACTTGCCCCAGCCCATACCGTACCCGTTGCCAAGTGTGCTGGACTTTCCTACCAGCCCTTCGAGGAAAAATTCATCGAGCTTCCGGTTTACTTCATACCCGAAAATCTCTTTCGCCTGCCTGTTGTATGGGTCGCCACCAACGCGGAACACCTGGAGAAGATCCTCCTGCCCGGCCCAGTATGAAAGCTTGCGAGCCTCAATCTGTCCGAGGTCGCGGACAACTACAACATGTCCGGGGGGAGCTTCTAAGGACCGGCGCAACGCTCCGGAGGTAGGGTCTTTCGGGTTAACACGGGTCAGGTTCTGGGCATTTTGCTTGTCGCCACCACTGTTGTGTATAAGCTTTCCATTCGCGACGAACCTATTATATGGGCCACAGTTAAGGATGTCGTACGTAGTTTCCACAGCCCCCCC